>VAPH01014595.1_pt1 | contig 16032 bp, 16 predicted proteins | sample 3393861 | NCBI WGS metagenome assembly VAPH01 (sample SAMN08290439, study PRJNA428436) | hydrothermal vent metagenome | isolation source: Deep-sea hydrothermal vent chimney | place: Atlantic Ocean: South-mid Altantic Ridge | reverse complement strand
TTGGAGTTGTTTGATCAGTATCAGGGCGAACATATTGATTTTGGTAAAAAAAGTCTCGCTTTTACCTTGACCTTACAGCGTACTTCGCGCACTCTTACAGACAGCGAGACAGAAAACCTGTTGAAAAGTGTAATTCGGGGGGTTCAGTCAGATCTGGACGCACAATTAAGATAGGATAATAGGATAAGAATGACAGTTACCAAGGCAGATCTGGCAGACAGGTTATATGAGGAACTCGGGCTGAATAAGCGTGAGTCCAAGGAGTTCGTAGAGTTATTTTTTGAGAAAATGCGTCAGTCCCTGGAATCTGGAGAATCTGTCAAATTGTCCGGTTTTGGTAATTTCGATCTACGCAAGAAGACACCCCGACCGGGTAGAAACCCGAAAACTGGCGAAGAAATCCCCATTTCGGCTCGTCGTGTGGTAACCTTTAGACCAAGCCTGAAGCTAAAAGAACGGGTTGCGCAGTACACCGCCAGTCTGCAAAACAAAAAACAGGAAAATTTGTAGAGGATTATGCTTGATCCAGCTGACAATTCGGTATTACCCGCCATACCTGCTAAGCGTTATTTCACAATTGGTGAAGTAAGCGAGCTTTGCCAGGTCAAACCTCATGTATTGAGGTATTGGGAGCAGGAGTTTTCACAACTAAATCCGGTAAAAAGGCGCGGTAATCGGCGTTACTATCAACGGCATGAGGTTGAACTGATTCGAACCATACGTTCACTGCTCTACCTTGAGGGGTTCACTATAAGTGGTGCACGGCAGAAACTGGAATCAGACGATGAGTTTGAAGAGACGGTAATGGAATCAGCAGAGCAGCCAAAGGTTTCCAGAGAGGTCATTGGCGGTCTGATTAACGAACTTGAAGAGTTGACTGTTATGCTGAGGGATTGACCCGGCATGTTAGTAGTAATCCAGTAGGCATTTTATAGTTTTGAATAGAAGTGCCCTGGAGTATCTTGAAGAGCAAAAATTCTTTTCCGTTTATCGAAGTCCTTTTCGTAAACAATCCATCATGAAAAATCAATAAACGGGGCGTAGCGCAGCCTGGTAGCGCACCGCAATGGGGTTGCGGTGGTCGGAGGTTCAAATCCTCTCGCCCCGACCATTTTCAATTTTTTTCATAGAGTAAATTGAAAGGCCTTCGTGTGAATGAATTTGCAACCACAATCAATGCCCATGGTCTGGCATATATTGATTGTAGTCGTCCCGAATCCATTTGGACAAGGCGTTAGCGTGTTTGACGGCGGGACGTGACAGCCTCTGCCAATGACTCCAGTACACCAATAGTTTCATCCCAGCCGATGCAGGCATCGGTGATGCTGACGCCATACAACAATTCTTTTCCGGGGACTATGTCCTGTCGACCGGCATTGAGATGACTTTCAATCATTACACCGATGATGTGTAAATCACCAGATGAAACCTGTTCGGCAATGTCTGTTGCAACATCTACCTGTTTCTCTGGTTGTTTCATGCTGTTGGCATGTGAGCAGTCGATCATCACATTCGGTGTCAGGCCATAACTTTTCAGTTTTTCTTCTGCGGCGAGAACACTGTCCCGATCATAATTGGGTGAAGTGCCGCCCCGTAAAATGATATGTCCATCATCATTGCCGATAGTTGAGAAAATAGCGGATTTTCCATCCATGGTCATCGACAGGAAGTGATGCGGTAGCGAAGCGGCGCGTATGGCATCCATGGCATTTTTTAGGGTGCCGTCGGTGCTGTTTTTAAAGCCGACAGGACAGGATAGACCGGAGGCCAGCTCACGATGCACCTGGCTTTCGGTTGTTCGTGCACCAATGGCACCCCAGCTGATTAGATCAGCGACATACTGTGGCGTAATAAGGTCGAGAAATTCAGTTGCTGTGGGTATGCCCATATTTGTCAGGTCAAGTAGCAGCTTACGCGCCAGTCTGAGTCCTTGATTGATGTGGAAGCTATCATCCAGCATGGGGTCATTGATTAAGCCTTTCCATCCAACGGTGGTGCGAGGTTTTTCGAAATAGACACGCATGATAATCAACAATTGTTCACCCAAACGATCACTCACCTCTTTTAACCTGCCCGCATAGTCTGTAGCGGCCTCTGGGTCATGAATGGAGCAGGGGCCAACGATGACAATCAGACGATCATCTTCACCATGCAACACCTTATGAATGGCTAGTCGTGTATTACTGGTTAGTTTTTGTGATTTTTCAGTGGCAGGAAATTCAGCATGCAATTCAGTTGGCAGAACAGCATTTTTAATTTCTTTGATTCTGAGATCTTGTGTTGGGTGGGTTGATTTCATTTGGTTTGCCAGTGTACTGGAATGGGGGCGCATCATACTCGGTATGGGGTTGAAACGGTAGAAAAAAAGTTTTCAGTTTTCAAGATTGTATTATTGCCCGATGAGATATACCGTCGGAACGTCACTCGATGCGATTGTTCCAGATTTGCAAGCTTGCTAAACAGAATAACCCCGAGTGACACCCTTACAAAGATGCGTTCAAGTCTAACGGCTCCACTTGCCTGACTCCCCACCACTTTTGTGAATTAAGCCAATATTCGTCATGACCATACCCCGATCAACTGCTTTGCACATATCATAAATTGTCAACAGAGAAATCATGACAGCGGTAAGTGCTTCCATTTCGACTCCCGTCTGACCATGAGTCTCAGTTTTTGCCTGGCAGCGTATACAGCTGGCATCAGCATCTATATCAAAGTTCACCTCTACATGGGTTAGGGGCAGTGGATGGCACAGGGGAATGAGATCAGCGGTATGTTTGCTGGCCATAATGCCAGCAGTTCGGGCAATACCCAGTACATCGCCTTTTTTATGCCCCCCCTGCTGAAGCAGTGAGAGAGTTTGGGCCTGCATTGTGATGATGCCTTCAGCAATAGCTATACGGTGTGTCGTGGCCTTGTCGCCGACGTCAACCATGTGGGCATCACCCTTCTGGTTAAAATGTGTTAATTCTGACATTTTTTTGTTTTCCAGCTGTTATATAAATTGTTTTCAATATACTCAAAGAATTTTCCTGTACACCCTGGTTGTGTGGTTTTCACCACCTTGTCATGGCATACTGCGCGCGACCAAAAGATTGAATACCTCTGCAATAAAACTGCGTATCCAGGATTTTACAATACACCGTGAGAATACTACTAAGCAATGATGACGGCTACCTTGCACCGGGACTGCTGGCTCTCTATGAGGCTCTAAAAGATAGTCAGGAACTAACCGTCGTTGCACCAGATAGAGATCATAGTGGTGCCAGTAATTCGTTGACATTACAGCGACCGCTACGCGTTCGAAAATCTGCAGAGAATTTTCAATATGTTGATGGCACACCGACAGATTGTGTTCACCTGGCCATTACTGGCTTGATGGAAAAAGAGCCGGATATGGTTATCGCCGGCATCAACAATGGGGGAAATCTTGGTGACGATGTGATTTATTCAGGTACTGTAGCGGCGGCAACAGAGGGGCGCTTTCTCGGTTTTCCTGCCATGGCGATTTCTATGGCCAGTCATGAGCCTCAGTTTTTTGATACTGCTGCGAGGGTGGTCATCGATCTTATTAATCGTTTAAATGAGCATTTACTTCCAGGGGACAGTATTCTTAACATCAATGTCCCGGATATCCCCTATGAAGATTTGCAGGGTTTCCAGGCGACCCGCTTAGGTAAGCGACATAAATCAGAACCTGTCGTTAGACAGCAATCACCCCAGGGCGATGAAATCTTCTGGGTAGGCCCTGCTGGTCAGGAGCAGGATGCTGGACCCGGTACCGACTTTCATGCGGTTAAAAACCACTATGTGTCTGTCACACCGCTTGAAATCGACCTTACACGTTATACGGCGATAGAAACCGTCGCACATTGGCTGGAAGAATAATATACGCAATGAATCTCAACGGCATAGGTATGACATCAATGCGTACGCGTACACGGTTGATTAGCAGTTTGCGTGATATGGGCATCACTGATGAAAAAGTGTTGGCTGCGATGATGGAGACACCGAGACATTTGTTTGTTGACGAAGGGATCGCCTCCCATGCTTACGATAACAGTTCCTTACCTATTGGCTATGGGCAGACTATCTCTCAACCCTATATTGTTGCCCTGATGACACAGACCATGCTGGGTGGCCGAAAGCCAAGCAAGGTGCTGGAGATTGGCACGGGCTCAGGTTATCAAACGACAATACTGTCAAAGCTGGCGGGCACGGTGTATAGCGTAGAACGTATAGAATCCTTACTGAAACAGGCGAAGCGGCTGCATTACAAACTCAGGCTGCGAAATGTCTACCACAAGTTGGCCAAGGGTAAGACCGTCGGTTGGCCAGACGTGGGGCCATTTGATGGCATTCTGGTGACCGCTGCGCCGCAGGTTATACCTGAAGAGCTTTATTCTCAGCTTGCACCCGGTGGGCGGATGGTAATCCCCAGCGGTAAGGACAATGCTCAGGAGCTGTATTTAATTGAGCGAACCGATAGTGGCTTCACTAAAACCAGTCTCGAATCTGTCCGTTTTGTGCCATTAATCGGGGGTAGCTGATGGCTATTTTCGGTGGCATCTATAAACGTGTCATCGGGTGGGCCATGCATCGTCACGCCAGCTATTACCTGACTGCGACAAGTGTAGCCGAATCTTCTTTTTTCCCAGTTCCGGTAGATGTCTTGCTGGCACCAATGGTGCTTGCTCGTCGAGAAAAAGCATGGTGGTATGCCAGCCTGGCTACGGTCGGTTCTGTTACAGGTGCTGTGCTTGGCTACTACATCGGCCTGTTCCTGTTCGATCAGGTGGCGCAGGTGATTATTGATCTTTATAATTTTCAGGAGAAATTTATCTATGTGCAGTCGCTGTTTAGTGAATACGGTGTCTGGATAATTTTTATTGCTGGTTTCTCCCCCATACCCTATAAAATTTTCACCATTACAGCCGGCGTTGTGGGGATGCCCCTGTTACCGTTTATTCTAGCCTCGCTGGTGGCTCGCGGCGCACGATTCTTTCTTGTTGCCGGCCTGGTTTATCTGGGTGGCAATAAAATTGATGCTGTGCTGGAGAAACGGGTAGAGCAAATTGGCTGGGCCAGTGTGGTGATTATTGTTCTGGCAGTCATCATCTACAAATTATTCTACTAATGGAACTAAGCCAGCCCATAAAACTTTCTGGTTTAGCCCTCTTTGTTTTGTTGTTGCTGTTTCTAAGTGCCTGTAATTCAAGTGCTAAATATGGCAAATATGACTATACCGCACACAGAACCCTGCCGAATGCAAAATATGGCTCGATTTATACAGTCAAGCGGGGTGATACCCTATACAGTATAGCCTGGGCAATAAAACAGGATTATCGAAAGCTGGCAAGCTGGAACCATATCAGATCACCGTATCTGATTCGTACCGGGCAGCGCTTACGTATGTACCCACCGTCATCGAAAACGGCAAAGTCGATGACAGTAAAGAAAACTTATTCTTCAAGCCGCTCAACTAAGCATTCTTCGCCCCGCGCTGTGAGGAAATCAATACCCTACAAAGGGAAAGCCCCGCAGGGGAGTGTGAAAAGGTGGAACTGGCCAACCATCAACCGTAGGGTTGCGGTACGTTTCAATCCTGCAGCAGGCAACGACGGTATTGATATCACGGGTAAATTTGGTGATGCTATTTTTGCAACCGCCGATGGCCAGGTAGTTTATGCTGGGAGTGGACTCAGAGGCTATGGAAGGCTTATCATTCTCAAACACAACAAAACTTATCTTAGTGCATACGCGCACAATGACAGCATACTTGTTGCAGAGGGCCAGAATATCAGGGCTGGAAAAAAAATAGGGCGAATGGGTAGCAATGGGAAAGGCAGATCCATACTGCATTTTGAGATCAGAAGAAATGGCAAGCCTGTTAATCCAGCCAGCTACCTGTCTTCCAGGTACTGATACAGTAAACAGAAGAATAGACCGCAGCAAAATGAGACGGACAGCCAGAGAACATGGATGAGATTGACAGAGAAACTGCTCCCAAGAAACCAGCCTGTCGGGCATCTCCTGAGGTTGATGCTACACAGCTGTATTTAAGGGAGATAGGCTTTTCTGAATTGCTGACCGCTGAAGAAGAGGTTTATTTCGGGCGACTCACCAGAAAAGGTGATGTGGATGCACGCAATAAGATGATCGAGAGCAACCTCCGCCTGGTAGTAAAAATCTCACGACGTTACATCAATCGTGGCTTGCCTTTGCTGGATCTCATTGACGAAGGCAATCTCGGACTCATTCGTGCGGTAGAGAAATTCGATCCGGAGAGAGGTTTTCGATTTTCTACCTACGCAACATGGTGGATCAGGCAAACCATTGAACGTGCTCTAATGAATCAAACCCGTACCATACGCCTGCCGGTACATGTGCTCAAGGAAATCAATCTCTATCTGCGTGCAGCCAGGCAACTGACCCAGAAACTCAGTCATGAACCCAATGCGAGCGAAATTGCAGAGTTTCTTGATGTGTCGGTTAATGACGTTAAGAAAATGCTTGATAAACAGGAGCGTATCAGCTCATTTGAAAGTCCAGTAGAAAATGATAGCGACCGAACGTTACTTGATGCTATCCCCGATGATTCTTCCTATGACCCTGCAGAATTATTGCAAAACGATCAGGTAATGAAACATCTTGATGTCTGGCTGGATAGCCTGCCTGATAAGCAGCGTGAGGTTATCCTGCGTCGATTCGGTATGCGTGGCTATGATGTGGCTACCCTGGAGCAGGTGGGTGATGATGTTGGGGTAACACGTGAAAGGGTTAGACAGATTCAGGTTGAGGCCTTAAAAAAGCTGCGTAAGCTCCTGGAGAGAGAAGGATATTCTATGGATACGTTGCTCTAAAACAGATTAAGGATCGGTAATCAATGTCAGTTTTCTTCATCTTTTGAGCCGTTATCTTTTAATCTGAGTCCTCAATAATCAACGCTGCCAACACATCCCGATCTTCCCCAATAAGAATGTTGTAAGTATGGCAGGCCGCTTCTGTTGTCATAATTTCTAACCCCACGCCTTGCTGAGTGCTTGTTAGAGTAAGGATGGGATCAAGCAAATGGTGCTGGAGGCCTGTGCCGATTATTATAATTTCCGGTTGATAATTAAGCAGCTCCCGTATTATTTTTATGGTCAGTTCTTCGGCTTTTTTGACAGTCCAGTTTTTGTCAATTCTTTCAGCTGTTACTAACAGGCTGTTGCCATAAAATTGATCATTGATTTTGATCCTGCCGGGCTCAAAGGCGCGGACAGTGTTTACGTTGGGGGTGTTTTGCTGGTGGAGTTTCATAAATATCCCTGCTCGTCATTATTCAAGATGCCCTTACCTTAACAATAGGCATTGTGCCACAGGAATCAAAACGGAAAGAAATTTCGTTATTGCTTGATTGATTTTAGCGTAAGAAATCGACTAGAATCCCTGTAGTCAGAAACATCTGTCGAATAACGGGAGTAGCGCTACGCGACTCCCGTTTTTCTACATCTAGAACGGAGAAAAACCTTGCCTGTCCCCGCCATACTGGCACTGGAAGATGGTAACCTGTTCCACGGTATTGCTGTGGGTGCCGCGGGATATTCTTCAGGTGAGGTGGTTTTTAATACCTCTATGACGGGCTATCAGGAGATTCTGACCGATCCTTCCTATTGTCGTCAGCTTGTTACACTGACTTATCCTCATATCGGTAATACCGGTACAAATAATGAAGATTTCGAATCTGACCGTGTTCATGCCGCCGGTTTGATTATTCGTGACCTGCCTGAATTGTATAGCAACTGGCGTGCAGAGCGGTCACTGCAATCATTTCTTGAAGCTCAGCAAGTGGTGGCTATAGCCGAAATTGATACACGCCGCCTGACCCGTATTTTGCGCGAAAAGGGTGCACAGGCCGCCTGTATTACTGCTGGAGATGAGATTGATACTGAAAAGGCCATAAATCTGGCGAAAGAATTTCCGGGGCTAAGTGGGATGGATCTGGCGAAGGAAGTGACTACCAATGCTCTGATTGTTTGGGATGCTGGTGGCTGGAATCTGGAATCCGGGTACCTGTCTGTTGCAGATAGAAAGTATCATGTGGTGGCTTACGATTTTGGTATAAAACGAAACATCCTTCGCATGCTCACCGATCGCGGCTGCTGTGTTACCGTTGTTCCGGCAACTACGCCAGCCAGTGATGTACTGGCAATGAAGCCTGACGGTGTGTTTCTGTCAAATGGTCCCGGTGATCCGGAACCCTGTGACTATGCCATCGCAGCAATTAAAAAAATTGTCGCTACAGATATCCCGGTCTTTGGTATCTGTCTCGGCCATCAACTGCTTGCCCTGGCTATGGGTGCACAGACAGAAAAGATGAAGTTTGGCCATCATGGTGCTAACCATCCGGTTCAGGATCTTGTCAGTAAGCGTGTCATGATCACTAGCCAGAACCATGGTTTTACTGTAGCAGAGAATAATCTGCCTGATAATCTCAGGGTGACTCATCGGTCGCTTTTTGATAAATCTATTCAAGGTATCGAGTGCATAAAGCATTCAGCATTTTCCTTTCAGGGGCACCCGGAAGCCAGTCCTGGGCCACACGATGTCAGCCCATTATTTGATCGCTTTATCGAAAATATAAATAAGAACAAGACTAAAGGAACGGATTCATAAGTCCATGCCACGTCGTGATGATATAAAAAGTGTTCTGATCATTGGTGCGGGTCCGATCATAATCGGCCAGGCCTGTGAGTTCGATTATTCCGGTGCACAGGCATGTAAAGCACTAAGAGAAGAGGGCTTCCGGGTAATCCTGGTTAACTCTAACCCTGCCACTATAATGACTGACCCGGAGATGGCTGATGCGACTTATATCGAACCCATACTCTGGGAGACCCTGGCAAAGATAATCGAGATAGAAAGGCCGGATGTATTATTGCCCACCATGGGGGGTCAGACTGCACTGAATTGTGCGTTGGATCTGGTAAAGGAAGGTGTACTTGAACGCTTCAATGTTGAGATGATCGGGGCTTCCCGTGAAGCCATTGACAAAGCAGAAGACCGGGAGTTATTTCGTCAGGCAATGACTGCTATCGGCCTGAAAACGGCTCGTGGTGCGATAGTGCACAATATGGAAGAAGCAGAACAGATTCTTGCCATGGTTGGGTTTCCAGCTATCATCCGGCCATCATTTACTATGGGTGGTACGGGGGGCGGAGTTGCCTACAACCGCGAAGAATATTTTGATCTTTGTGAGCGTGGTTTTGATGCCTCGCCGACCTCAGAACTGCTGATTGAAGAATCCATACTCGGTTGGAAAGAGTTTGAGATGGAAGTTGTGCGTGACTCGGCTGACAATGTCATCATTATCTGTTCGATCGAAAACCTTGATCCGATGGGTGTACATACAGGTGATTCCATAACCGTTGCTCCGGCACAAACACTGACTGACAAAGAATATCAGATCATGCGTGATGCCAGTATCGACGTATTGCGTGAGATTGGTGTCGATACCGGTGGGTCGAATGTACAGTTCGCGATCAATCCTGATGATGGGCGTATGATCGTGATTGAAATGAACCCGCGAGTATCACGCTCTTCAGCACTGGCCTCAAAGGCGACGGGTTTCCCGATCGCTAAAGTTGCCGCCAAACTTGCAGTCGGTTTTACACTGGACGAACTACAAAATGAGATCACCGGTGGTGCAATGCCGACTTCCTTTGAGCCCAGTATCGACTACGTAGTAACCAAATTTCCCCGTTTTGATTTTGAGAAGTTCCCAGCAGCAAACAGTGTATTAACCACACAGATGAAGTCAGTCGGCGAGGTGATGGCTATCGGCAGGACATTCCAGGAGTCACTGCAGAAGGCCTTACGAAGCCTGGAAATTGGTACCGACGGTTTCGATGAGATTTGTACCGATACCGATCCGGGTGAACTGAAAGAGACGCTCTACCGGGAGCTGCGAGTGCCCGGCTGTTACCGGATCTGGTATCTGGCTGAGGCGTTTCGTGTTGGTATGTCGATGGATGAGATTTATGAACTTACCCGTATCGATATGTGGTTTCTGCATCAGATTGAGCAGTTGATCAAAATGGAGCAGGCGATACGGAAGATGGATAATAAATTACTTACAGAACAACAGATAAGATCATGGAAACGCAAAGGTTTTTCTGATTTACGTCTGGCAAAATTGTTACTTATTAATGAGCATGAATTTCGTGAAATTCGCCATTCACACGGCATTCGCCCAGTCTACAAACGTGTCGATACCTGCGCGGCTGAATTTTCCACCACCACCGCTTATCTCTATTCAACTTATGAAGAAGAGTGTGAATCAAACCCGGACGATGGCAGTAAAATAATGGTTCTCGGCGGTGGCCCAAATCGTATAGGTCAGGGAATAGAATTTGATTACTGTTGTGTACATGCCGCACAGGCCTGTCGGGAAGATGGTTATCAGACCATCATGGTCAACTGCAATCCAGAAACCGTATCGACTGATTTTGATACCTCAGACCGCCTGTATTTTGAACCATTGACACTGGAAGATGTGCTGGAAATAATCCACATTGAGAATCCTACCGGTGTGATTGTCCAATATGGTGGCCAGACACCCCTAAAGCTGGCGGAAGATCTGGAAGCTGCTGGGGCAAAAATAATTGGTACCTCGCCGGATTCAATAGATCTGGCAGAAGACAGGGAACGCTTCCAGATGTTGGTTGAAGACCTCGGCTTATTACAGCCACCAAACTGTACAGCCCGAAGTCGTGAAGAAGCTCTACTCGGGGCCGAAGAAATTGGTTTTCCCCTGGTCGTCAGACCATCGTATGTATTGGGCGGCAGGGCAATGGAAATCGTCCATAACAGGGAGGATCTGGATAACTACATGACGGTAGCTATCCAGGTTTCCAATGATTCACCGGTACTGCTCGATCGTTTTTTAAACGATGCGATTGAGGTGGATCTTGATGCGGTGTGTGACGGTAAAGATGTGGTAATAGGCGGCATCATGGAGCATATCGAAGAGGCGGGAGTGCATTCCGGAGACTCCTCTTGCTCCTTACCACCGTTCAGTTTGTCTGAAAATATAATTCAGCAGCTACGCGAACAGGCAACCAGTCTGGCTTTGGCAATCGGGGTGCGTGGCTTAATGAATATTCAATTTGCCGTAAAGGGTGAGGATATTTATCTGTTGGAGGTTAATCCTCGTGCGTCACGCACGGTTCCCTTTATTTCTAAAGCGACATCACGGCCCCTGGCAAAAATAGGGGCACGTTGTATGGTGGGTATCAGTCTGACTGATCAGGGTATTACGGGTGAGATCATTCCAGAGTATTTTTCAGTCAAGGAGGCTGTTTTCCCTTTTATCAAATTCCCGGGAGTCGATCCGGTGCTGGGTCCGGAGATGAAATCTACCGGTGAAGTCATGGGTATAGGTAAAACCTTTGGTGAAGCCTTTGACAAGGCACAGAAGGCCGCTGGTGCACACATACCTGAAAAGGGTAAAGCCTTTATCAGTTTGCGTAATATTGATCAGCCACGCGTAGTGAATGTGGCTCGTTACCTGGCCGAAAACGGTTTCGATATACTGGCCACCAGAGGCACGGCGAGGGTTATAAAAGCGGCAGGGATTAACGTAGAGCAGGTCAATAAGGTGCGTGAGGGTCGCCCACATATTGTTGACATGATTAAAAATGATGAAATTGACATCGTAATTAATACCACAGAAGGGAAGCGCAGTCTGAAAGACTCGTATACCATTCGTAGAGAGGCATTGCTGCATAAGGTGACAAACTTCACTACACTGGCTGCGGCCAAAGCGGCAGTGGAGGCACATCGAGCTGACAATGAGGTTACTGTTTATAAGCTTCAAGATCTGCATAAGACCTTGAAATAGCTGTTTAAGAGGATAGGGTTAAGAAAAATTGCCATTGGGAGCACAACGCGGCAATCTCTTGATGTAAGATCAGGATCCAAGTTCCCCACAATGATGTTTTGTTAACTGTGGCCTGAAGCTATTGAATATGAAGATTAGAACTAATTAAGGAATTGAAATGGAAAGTTTGCCATTAACCAGTAAGGGCGCAGAACGTTTGCGTGAAGAGCTTAAACATTTGAAGCAAGTTGCCCGGCCAAAAGTGATAGATGCTATTGCTGAAGCACGCGCCCATGGTGATTTATCCGAAAATGCCGAATATCACGCTGCGCGTGAGGAACAGGGTTTCATAGAGGGCCGAATCAAGGAGCTTGATAGTTCTCTAGGTCAGGCCCAGATTATAGATCCTACGACTCTGGATGCAGGTGGGCGTGTTGTTTTCAGTGCAACAGTGCAGTTGCATAACATCGCTACAGGAGATGAAGTGACTTATCAGATTGTCGGCAATCTGGAATCAGATATTGAAAAATTGAAAATCTCTGTCAGTTCCCCTATTGCTCGTGCACTAATCGGAAAGGAAGAAGGCGATGAAGTTGCTGTACAGACCCCAGGTGGCGTAACTACGTATGAGATTTTATGTGTCAAATATATCTAATGGCAGGGTTACGTTTAGAGCGCTCCTCAACATTCAGCGTATCGTTCTGACACTCTGGATAGGTGGCCTGTGGACGGTAGGTTATTTAGTCGTCCCGGTGCTTTTCCATCACCTGCAAAGTCCACTACTGGCAGGTCGGGTCGCAGGTGAGCTGTTTACCTTGATGAGTTGGTTCGGACTGGCTTCTGTACTGGTTCTTACAACTATTTATTCTTTTCTCGATCGTGCAAAATGGCGTTTCTTGGTGCTTTTTTTGGTTGCTGTTATTATTGCCATCAATCTGTTTTACCTGATACCTGAAACTACCGGTTTGCGGGATATGGCTGCTGATGTGTTAGAAAAAGGGACGAGGAACCACAATCGTTTCGCCATGTTGCATGGCATTGCTAGTGGACTTTATCTGCTGGTTAGCCTGTTAGGTTTATTGCTGGTGATTCGACAGCCCGAGAAGAGCTTACTTCCGTAGATTATGAATTCATTTACACAAAGAATTTCACGCTGGAAGTTTAATTTTATTTTTTTTACTTGGACGAAATATTACCGCAACCTTTCCAATCTGCTGTACCAGCTCAGCAGAGGTGGATGAGCAAATATCCTGAATAAGCTTTTTACGCAAATCTCGGTTATCCGTGGCAATCCTTATTTTCAATAGCTCATGATACTTGAGTGTCGATTCAAGCTCCGACATAACCGCATCAGTAAGCCCGGAAGCACCGATACTGACTGCCGCAGATAATGGATGCGCCAGGCCACGTAGATAGGATGTTTGCAGACGGTTGAGAGACATTTAATCAAACTCTGGGCATCGTAGCCCGAAAGAAAAGGCATAATTGTACAATGAATAAGGCGAATATTCCCATCGATAATAGTAGAGGTATAGGAGTCAAAGCTAGATGGGTTCATAAGGCATGAGTTCTGGCAAAAAACATCGTTTTGGCCGTAACTGGATGAACGAGCACGTAAATGACAGTTATGTCAAAAAGGCTAAAAAGGCCGGTTATCGCGCCAGGTCAGCATATAAGCTGGAAGAAATAGATAAAAGGGACAGGCTTTTACGCCCCGGGATGAATGTGGTTGATCTGGGCGCAGCCCCCGGGAGTTGGTGTCAATATGCTCGTACCCGGCTGGGGAAAAAGGACTGCCTGCTTGCTGTAGATTTACTCCCGATAGAGTCTATAGAGGGTGTGGCGTTTCTGCGGGGTGATTTTACAGAAGAAAAGATTCGCTTAAAGCTTGGCGAGATGATGGATGGTAGGGGTGTTGACCTTGTGTTATCTGACATGGCCCCCAATATAAGTGGTATAGGCCTTTCTGATCAGGCCAGATCTATCGGTTTGGCGGAAGAGGTGCTGGACTGGAGTCGCTCGGTACTGGTGCACGACGGCACCCTGTTGATGAAGGTGTTTCAGGGCGGAGGCTTTGATCACCTTCGACAGGAGTTGTTAACTGTATTCCGTTCGGTTGTGTCACGGAAACCGGGCGCATCGCGTTCCCGTAGCTCAGAAGTCTTTTTGCTCGCTCGTGGCTTTAAGTGCGAATAAAAGGCGAGAGGATCACCTATTATTTCTAGCTTTTCATTGTATCACGGTATCTGGCAGGGCAGAATGTACACATTGCTATCTTACTCATATAACTATTGAGGCACTAGTTTGAACAATATCTCTAAAAATCTCGTCATGTGGCTGGTTATTGCGATCGTGCTGATGACCATATTCAACAATTTTGCACCACGTCAGCAGGCGCAGACGACAAAGCTGGATTACTCTTCATTCGTAGCCGATGTGAGACAGGGCCAGATAAGTAAAGTGACCATATCTGGCCGAAATATTACAGGCACTCGTCAGGATGGGTCATCTTTCAAGACCTATTCACCGGATGATCCGGATTTGATCAATGACTTGCTCAAGAATGGTGTTGTTGTTGATGCAAAAGAACCCGAGAAACCCTCATTGCTGATGAGTATTTTTATCAGCTGGTTTCCGTTGTTGCTGTTGATTGGTGTCTGGATATTCTTCATGCGGCAGATGCAGGGCGGGGGAGGTCGCGGTGCCATGAGTTTTGGTAAGAGCAAGGCGCGTATGCTGGCCGATGACAAGAACAAGGTAACCTTTGAGGATGTTGCTGGCATTGAAGAAGCCAAAGAAGAGGTTGCCGAACTGGTAGAGTTTTTACGTGACCCGTCACGGTTTCAGAAGCTGGGCGGAAAGATTCCTCAGGGTGTCTTAATGACAGGCTCGCCCGGTACCGGTAAAACTCTACTGGCCAAAGCGATTGCCGGTGAGGCCAAGGTGCCCTTTTTCACTATTTCAGGTTCAGATTTTGTAGAAATGTTTGTCGGTGTCGGTGCTTCGCGTGTGCGTGATATGTTTGAACAGGGAAAGAAGCACGCTCCCTGTATTATCTTTATCGATGAAATTGATGCGGTAGGTCGCCACCGTGGCGCTGGTCTTGGCGGTGGACACGATGAACGTGAACAAACATTGAACCAGCTGCTGGTGGAAATGGATGGTTTTGAAGGTAATGAAGGCGTTATCGTCATTGCTGCCACCAACCGTCCTGATGTGCTTGATCCTGCACTGTTGCGACCAGGTCGTTTTGATCGCCAGGTTTATGTGCCGCTGCCGGATATCCGAGGTAGAGAACAAATACTTAAAGTCCACATGCGCACGGTTCCCATTGATGATGATGTAGATGCCAGTGTTATTGCGCGTGGTACACCCGGGTTTTCCGGTGCTGACCTGGCCAACCTGATCAATGAGGCCGCTCTGTTTGCAGCCAGGGGTAATCTACGAACCGTTAAAATGGAACAGTTCGAACTGGCCAAAGACAAGATTATCATGGGCGTTGAACGACGTTCCATCATCATGCCGGAAGAAGAGCGGCGAAATACGGCCTACCATGAAGCCGGGCATACAATTGTTGCCAAGGTGCTACCCGGTACAGATCCCGTACACAAAGTGACTATCATACCCCGCGGTAGGGCACTGGGCGTCACAATGCAACTACCAGTGGAAGATCGATACAGCCACACCCGCAGCTATCTGCTGTCCAATATCGCTGTGCTGATGGGTGGTCGTATCGGTGAAGAGATCTTTATGAAACAGATGACCACTGGTGCATCGAACGATTTTGAACGCGCTACCGATATGGCCAGAAATATGGTCGTACGCTGGGGCATGAGTGACCTGATGGGGACCCGTGTTTATGGTGAAAATGAAAGCGAAATTTTCCTCGGTAGAGACGTAACGACGCATAAAAACCTGAGCAATTCGACGGCAGAGTTGGTCGATAAGGAGATCCGTCGAATTGTTGACGAACAATATGCACGTGCTCGGCAGGTTATCGAAGAAAATAAAGATAAAATGGAAATCATGGCCAAGGCTTTACTTGAGTGGGAAACACTTGATTCCGACCAGATTGATGACATCATGGCGGGCAAGGATCCGCAGCCACCGGCTGAGGTTTCTGACAAAAAATCAGATAATGAATCAGGCAAAGATGATTCCTCCAGTGA
>VAPH01002760.1_pt1 | contig 16032 bp, 10 predicted proteins | sample 3393861 | NCBI WGS metagenome assembly VAPH01 (sample SAMN08290439, study PRJNA428436) | hydrothermal vent metagenome | isolation source: Deep-sea hydrothermal vent chimney | place: Atlantic Ocean: South-mid Altantic Ridge | reverse complement strand
TCAACCGGCTTAGTTGAGTGTGTAGACGGCTCTACTATTGCTACGTGTGTTGCTGGCTCACCGACCGGTGATGATGCTGACTGTAATGGTCTTGATGAAGACTGTGACGGAGTAGCTGACAATAATTATGTTGCTGTTGATAGTAGTTGTGGCGTGGGTGAATGTGCTTCCACTGGCTTAGTTGAATGTGTAGACGGCTCTACCAGTGATACGTGTGCTCCTGGCACCCCGGCTAATGAGATCTGCGACGATGGCTTGGACAATGACTGCGACGGTTTGACAGATGCCAATGATTCCGAATGCGGAGCAGTGGTTTACTTCTGTGATAATGACAATGACGGTTATATTTCTTCATCAGCTTCCGGTTCTTGTCTGGGTACTGGTTGTGAGCCTACAGGGTGTGTTTTGATAGCAGGTAATGATTGCGATGACAGCGCTTCTGTAGTCTACCCAGGCGCTGATGATTCCCAGTGTGATGGAGTAGACAATAACTGTGACGGAACGCCTGACGATGCTTATAGTACAGCATCGACTACCTGTGGTACTGGAGCTTGTACATCCACAGGGCAGCTTGAGTGTCGTGGAGGATCAGTTGTAGATACCTGTATTGCAGGTGCATCGTCAGCAGAAGTATGTGACGGAATAGATAACGACTGTGACGGATCAGTGGATGAAGACTATGTTTCTACGCCGACCACTTGTGGTGTAGGCGCTTGTGAGTCAACTGGTCTTACTGAATGTTTAAATGGCAGTGAAGTTGACAGTTGTGTGGAAGGCTCGCCTAGCACGGAAGGACCTTTTGGTGATGCGACATGCGGCGACTCTGTTGATAACGACTGCGATGGTGCTACCGATGCTGCTGACTCTGGCTGTGTAGAGGTTTGTATTCCTACCGGTGATGACTCTGATTGTAACGGAATTGACGATGATTGTGATGGTATAGCTGATAACAACTATGTAGCGACAGGTACAACATGCGGCGTAGGCACTTGTGCTTCAACCGGCCTGATTGAGTGCGTAAATGGCTCTGAAGTCGATAGCTGTGTTGAAGGTGTTGCTACTGGTGATGACGCTGACTGTAATGGTCTTGACGATAACTGTGACGGTATAGCTGACAATAACTACGTTCCTGTTTCTACTAGCTGTGGTGTAGGAGCATGTGAATCAACTGGTGAGAGTTCTTGTGTGGACGGAGTCGAGAGTGATACTTGTACGCCTGGTACACCTGAAGTAGAAGGCCCGGTTGGTGATCCGACGTGTAGCGATGCCGTAGACAACGACTGTGATGGAGCAACGGATACTGCCGACCCCGATTGCGGTCTTACCTGCACAGACCTTGACAGTGATGGTTATGCTGTTGAGGGTGGAGATTGTGGCCCAGTCGACTGCAATGACAGGAACTCCGCGGTTAATCCAGGTGAATCGGAAATATGTGATGGGTTAGACAACGATTGCAATGGTAGTACAGATGAAGGTTTTGATGTTGATGGTGATGGTTATACGGTCTGTGGTGGTGACTGCGATGACAATAATCAGGATGTCAATATTGGAGCTACGGAAGGTCCTGTTGGTGATCCGACATGTAGCGATGCTTTGGATAATGATTGTGATGGTGCCATAGATGCAAATGATAGAAACTGCCAGGAAGAGGATAGTTATAAGCAACCTAGGCGGAGACGTCGACGAAGAATGCGTTAAGAGATTTTTAAGAAAAAGTCTCCTCTAGCAAATATTTAAGTATAGCTCCGAGGGGGCAGGCGTACGCCTGCCCCCCTTTTTATGTAAAATTTTTGTTTTGAAGCTTAGCTTATTTGCAAAGAGTCAAGCAATACCTTTATAATTTATAGAGTTGTAAAGTTTTATCGATCTATTGAAAAATTAAATAGATGTAACTGCTCAGGTGGATAGACTGAAGGCTGATCACACCACGGCGTGGTAGAGAATTATCAGATAAGTTCATTTGATTAAAGTAAAGACTTTTGAAGCCGAAAAGGTTTTAAATAGCCTTATTTAAGCGTGTTGAAATAAGTCTTCGTTTCACTACTCTCTGGTAAAAATGATTTAGTACTCTTCAATAGTTTTTGCCTAATAAATAACCTGTAGCTAGTTACGATACTTGTTAAGGAGTGTAGCTGATTTTATGAGTGATAAAGAAAAAAATTCTAATAATGATGATATGAAGCTCGGTAATGATCTTGTGATTCTTGGAGGAGGTCTTGCCGGTCTTTCAGCAGGTTATGTTTTGTCCAAGGCAGGAAGGCAGCTAACCGTCTTTGAGCGGGATTCTACTGTTGGAGGACTTTCAAAGACATATGTTCAAAATGGATTCAGGTTTGATTTGGGAGGGCACAGGTTTCTCACTCATAAGAAGAAATTAGAAGATTTTGCCTTGGAAGTTCTAAAAAATGATGTTATTACAGTACCCAGAACAAGCCAGATTTATATGTTTAATAAGTATTTTGATTATCCATTAAAAGCTGCAAACGCAATGTTTGGTCTGGGCCTGTTTACGACTATTTTAATAATTATAGATTATCTCAAGGAAAAGGTTAAAAACAAGATAAGTGAGCCCGAAATTATTTCACTTGAAGATTGGGTGGTCAGTAAGTTCGGTCGAAAAATGTTCAATCTGTATTTTAAACAGTACAGTGAAAAAGTTTGGGGTATTGATTGTAGCCAGATCAGCCAGGAGTGGGTTGCAAAAAGAATTGAAGGCCTTTCTTTATGGAAGGCTGTAAAGAGTGCTTTTAACACGGTAAGTGGAAAGGGAATCAAAACTCTGGCTGATGAATTTCTGTACCCTCCGCTTGGAATTGGTGTGCTTTCCGACAATATGGAGGAGGCAATAGAGGCTAAGGGAAATTCTGTGCAGACAGGCACCAGCATTGTACGGATAAATCATGAAAACTTTAAAATCAAAAGCATAACTGTAAAAGACAAAGATAAAACTTACGATGTCGAATCTAAGGAATTCATTACCAGTATTCCCTTGACTCATACAGTCAAAATGCTTCACCCTGCTGCGCCTGATGATGTTATTAAGGCCGCTTCCAGCTTACATTACAGGGATATTGTAATTGTGACAATAATGTTGGATCGTGAACAGGTTACGGATCTTACATGGCTCTATTTGCCAGAAAAAGATATGCCGCTTGGTAGGATACATGAGCCTAAAAACTGGAGCAAAAAAATGTCGCCTGAGGGCAAGACAAGTATTGTAACTGAATTTTTCTGTTTTAAAGACGATAAGATATGGAAGTCGACTGATGAAGAGTTGACAAACATTACAGTAAAACATTTAGAAGAGCTGGGTTTTATCAAAAAAGATGAGGTTATTGACAGCAGTGTTATAAGGGAAGATAAAGCATATCCTTTAATGAAGGTTGGGTTCAGGGAACATTATGAAAAAGTTCTGGACTATTTAACCAAGTTTAAAAACCTTCATGTGATTGGAAGAGGCGGATTATTTCAGTACCATAACATGGATGCCGCCATGGAGACAGGAATTGAGGTGGCTGAAGCAATACTGGGAGAAGGAAGGTAAATAAAATATATGAAATTTTATCTAGTAGTACCAGCCTGGGTTCCTCAGGATATTTTTTCAGCAAAGACCGCAGGTAATCAGATAAATTACTGGCAGCCTCTTGGGATGCTGTATCTGGCTTCTTCCTTAATGAAGGCCGGGCATGATGTGAAGTTTTTAAACGGCGCCTTTATGACGAATGAAGAAATAATGAATGAGATAGAGCAGGGTAGACCTTATGCAGTAGGTTTATATTCCACGACATTCGGGTGGAAGAAAGCCATGGAAGCGGCAAAAAACATAAAGGCAATAGACAAAAATATTGTTACCTGTGTTGGTGGGCCGTACCCTATTGCTGTTCAGGAAAAGTGCCTTGAAGACTGCGAGTGGATGGATGTGGTTGTTACAGGCGAGGGTGAAGTTACACTGAACGAAATGCTGGAGAGATTTTCTGAGGGTAAGACCTTGGAAGGTGTTGAAGGCGTTGTCTATCGTGACAATGGTGAAATAAAAAAGAATCCGCTTAGGCCACTTATTGAAGATCTCGATAGCCTGCCATTTCCGGCAAGAGAGCTTTTAGAAGATGCCGTAAGTTATATACCGCCTCCAGCCACATACAAGAGGAAGCCTGTTGCAGTTATGATAACCTCCAGGGGATGCAACCGTAAGTGCTTGTTCTGTTTTCAGATAGACAAGAAAAGGATAACCGGGGTCAGGTATAGAAGTGTAGAAAATGTGATGGAAGAGATAGAGCTTTGCCTTAAGCAAGGATATAAGGAAATAAAATTTCTGGATGATACTCTTGCTGCCAATTATGATAGGGCAATGCGGATCACACAGGAAATAAAGGCCCGGAAACTAGATTTTACATGGTTTGCCTCTGCATGTGTCAGCCAGGTTGATGAACCGCTTCTCAGGGCTTTTAAAGAGGCAGGTTGTTGGGCGATATTGTTCGGAGCTGAAAGCGGAGTACAGAAGGATCTGAACACTATTAAGAAGGGAATAACACTTGACCAGACGCGTAAGGCTGTGAAGACGGCCAAGAAACTTGGAATAAAGGTCTTAACTCCATTTCTTTTTGGTATACCGGGGCAGACCTATGAGGATGGGCTGAAGTCAATTGAGTTTGCATGCGAGATAGATCCTGATGTGGCTAATTTTCATGCACTTACACCATTTCCAGGGTCGGAACTCTATGATAACCTGGAAAAGTACGGTACTATATCAGATGATACCTCGGATTTTAGTTATCAGGGGGCTGCGTTTGTTCCATTCTCAATGACAAGGGAAGAAATATGGAAACTTCGGCAGTTGGCGTTTAAAAAATTTTATTCAAGGCCAAAATATATTCTGGGACGGCTACTGCGGATGAGAACTACTGATGACTTGGTTGCTGCTCTTAAGGGTGCAAAAAGTCTGTTCTGGATATGGGTTAAAGAAGATATCTTTCGTAGGGAGTGACTTTCATGCTCTTGCCAAACGAGTAAAAGCTCGTATTTTAATGTAATGTTTTACTGAAGATCAATAGGTTGGAGATTTAAGCCAGGGTAAAATTCAGCTTATAGTATCTCCAGAAAAGCTTGGATTCGGGTCTTGATTTGCTCCATGTTGCTAAGAATATTGTCAACTTCAAGAAAAAGGCTGGGAATACCTTTTTTTGCAAGATATTTTCTAAGGTGTGGGTATTCGTATAAATTTGAATCGTTAAACTTGACTGTATAATAAACTACACCTTTGGCCCCAAATTCTTCAATGAGGTTCATCAGATTGTCCAATCTACGCTCTATGCCTATTGTGGTTGCAGTTGGATACTTGTTTAGATATCGCCTGCTTATAGACTCTATGGGGTCGCAGTTCAAATCAACAGGTTTACGGCAGTAGTGAATGCCTTCCTCAAGGTCTTCACACACCACACAGCCTCCAAGTTCGTCAATCACATCAATAAGGCTAGGCTGATCAAAAATATCTCCTGTAACCATCACAGGTATTCTGTTAGTTCTATTTTTAACAAACTGTTCTGAATCTGCAAGTTCATCTATAAGATCGCTGATTATTGCATTAACAGTAGTTCGTGAAGCTGTGGTGGCAGCTTGGATGAGACGAACAGTTTCACCACCTGAAATAAGATTGTGGTTGTTTCGTCTCATTCTGTAAATTTGTTCAAAAAGATTCCTTGTCTCGTTGTAGTCTTTGATGGCTTGAGAAAGATGATCATCGGTCACCGTTTGTCCAAAGTGCGCTGTTAACTCACCTACAAGGTTACGAATACATTTGCAATAATAGTTTACAGCTTCTTCAGAGTTGTTTTTAGGAACGTCAAGAAGACGAATGAAAGGAGTTTGTACAAGATTGCTCCATGTATCATAAAGCCTGTAAATCGAAACCCCGTAATTGGCAATAACCACGCCTTCCAGGAAGTTGTAGCTGCCCTTCACTGCAAATTCAAGCAAATTGCTTGCATGTGGTGAAAATGTTGTAGGAAAATAGCGATGGGATTGTTCAATAGAATTTTTATTTCCTGTAAGCTTGTATGGACGTAATCCGGCAGCATGAAGCACTTCTTCTGGGGTATAGCCCGATAGCCAACCTACAAAAGGCTTGTCTTCCTGTATTGGTGATTTCAACCGTTCTATGTACTTATCTATAGTTTGAGGCATTATCATAATTTTCAAAAAATAAAATAAAGTTGAAATAAATTGTAAGAAAACAAAAATTGTATTTTTATGCGTGGGATCGTCGAGATAGAACTTCTTTGTAAGCAATTTTAGCAGCCCCCAGAGCTCCTACCAGTTGTGGCTCGTCAGGCTTGTTTAGTTTCATTCCCAGTTGTTCCTGGATAGCTGTGACCACACCTGAGTTTTTGGCTACTCCACCTGTGATCGTACATTCCTCTTCTACTCCCACCCGTTTAGCTATGGTGAGAACTTTTACTGCAATTGAGCGGTTCAAACCTCTTGCGATGTCTTCCTTAGAATTGCGTCTATGTATTAATGAGACCACTTCAGATTCTGCAAACACGGTACACATGCTGCTAATATTCATATCCCTTTTAGCTTGTGAGGAAAGTTCGCCCATGTCTTGAATGTTAACTTCAAGCACTCCTGCCATAACCTCAAGGAAGCGCCCTGTCCCGGCCGCACATTTATCATTCATCACGAAGTCTGCGATTTTGACATCTCCGTTTATTCCGGGTTGTAATTGTATCGCTTTGCTGTCTTGTCCTCCTATATCTATTACGGTACGAGTCATGGGGAACAGTGCATGTGCTCCCACTCCGTGACACATTATTTCAGTTACCTGTTTATGAGCAAATGGTACATTGACGCGGCCATAACCAGTGCTTACGGTATAGTCTATATCCCGAAGTGTTAAATTCTTGCTCTTCATTGCAATTTCCATAACCTCTTCGGCAGAACGAAGGCTGTCAACACGTGTGTCAATAACAGCGCTGCATAGTATTTCATTATCTTTCAAGATTATCACTCCAGAAGACCTCGAACCGATGTCAATTCCTGCTGTTAGCATGGCTTCCTCTCGTTAGTTCTCCATACTTATTTTCTCCCATAATTTCAATGAACGAGTCAATACAAGTTTTTATCTGACTGTCAGAGTTGTTATGTTTGTCAATAAGATCCATGTCCAGCACCAAAACAGGCGTTCCTTCTTTTTTCATCATCTCTTTTGTATATTGAGATAGGCTATCCAAAAAGCGACATCCCCATTGGTTGACTGCAATAATTCCATCAATTTTATAATCTGAAACTACTTTGCTGGTGGCTGTAATCCATCGATTCATTAGACCTATTGAAGGGTTTGCAAGTATTTTTCTGGCAAGGCTGTTAAAAGGGTCGCGAGGGTCCATCTCATCCCAAAATACGAAATTGACCTCTTCGAAGGCGATCACTGCTTTTTTTCCCAGCTCTAGATAATTCAGTACTGTGTCGTCATAGTAAGGCCTCATATGACGCCAGAGAATTCTATAGCGCTCACTTCCATTGACAGTGGAAAGACCAGAGTCTACACGTTCTTTGAGCTCTTCTATTAATATTTTATATATTTCGACAAGTTCACTTGTTCCCCAAAAATTAGCAATAATAGCTGCGTAGTCAAGCATTTCTCTTCCGCGAATGGGTGCTGGAACAGCCTGCCGTAGTTTGTTGACCTCAATCAAGTAAGAACGGGCGCTGTTAGAAAATTCAATTACTTCAGCTAAGCGATCCAGATCAATTTTTTTGCCGGTCATTATAGCCATTTTTTGCATAGCCTGTTTGATTTGATTTGACAGGTATGCCACCCTTTCTTTTTCATCTTCAATAAAAGGAATCTCCAGCAGGAAATGAGGTTTTTTGAAGTAATTGCTAAGCACATCGGCAACTTTTGGCTCCACATCACAGTAAAAGTTGATTCCTACAAGCATATCAGGGGTTGGCAATACATTTAAATTTATACAGCCCATAATTGTTCTCATAAAGGTACAGCAGTCCTTTGAGTCATGTTCAGCTGCAGAAGACTCCAGTGGAGCAGAGTAAGCTTTTGCCATGGAAATGATAGAACTAACGCTCTCGATAAAAAAAGGAACAATCCCTAATGCATAGAAAATTTCTGATGGTGCCAGAGAACTTCTCCACGCTAACACAGTGTCGCCCTGATAAGCCTTTAAAAGATTGTTGCTGGTTTGACGGCTTCGTAAACGTGAAGCCTTTGTCTGTATAAATGATGAAAAATGGTCGCGTTTCCTGTTCTGTTTTAGAAGACTTGAGAAGTTTTTTTTCTGTAAGCTTCTTTGTTCTGGTAAAGGCAATGAACTGATGTTCATGTATGGATCTCCTTAGAAGCTGCAGAATAACTGTTAGCTGATCATTAACTTTAAATAAACCATTACTGTATTACCGTTGTCACCTACCCATATGGGTAGGTGACAATTCGAATCTTCCTTTTAAAAAGAATAGATGATAGTTATTTCAATAAGTCTCAATTTTTTCAACAAGATGTTCTTCTGATACGAGGCTGTTTTAGCTTGCCATTATCATCCAGAAAATAATCAAACCACTACTGTGTCAATGCTGTCACCTACCCATCTGGGTAGGTGACTTTTTGGCTTCTTTGCGCTTTCATGTTACATAAAAACCGGAGGACAAAACATTGCTCTCAGTCGAAAACAGAACTGCTGCTCATCACTTTACCAGTTTACGTCCGATATATTTTAAAGACAGAAACATGACTCTGAAAAACCTTACAACTCAGAAAGAAAAGGTACAGGCATTTCGTTTGAGATACAGAATTTTTTATGAAGAACTAAACTGGATTCCTCGATCAAAAGATAGTCTTGAGATAGATAGCTATGATATGAATGCCATATTTTTTGGTGTCTTTAATAAGCAGCATGAACTGGTGGCATTTATCAGGCTTATATTACCTGAAAGTCAGTTTATGCTGGAGAAGGAATTCTCATTCCTCATATCGCCAAGATATATAGTAAGAAAAGAGAGAGATACGGCAGAGGTATCAAGACTTTGTATAGCGCCGGAAGTAAGAAGTAGTGCTAATTCCGAAAACTTCGCAATTCATGAAATCTCCATGTTTCTCTACAAGGGAATTTTTCAGTGGAGCATGGCAAATATGGTCAGGTATCTTTATTTCGTGGTGGATCGTAAAATTTATAGGTTGTTGCGTATAAAGGGGTTCCCATGCGAAATGATAGGAATGCCACAGGCAATGCCTGATGGTACTGTTGCAACCGCAGCCATAATGGACTGGAGTAGTTTTAGATTGCTTAACTTTGTGAAACGTCCAGAGTTACTTAGATGGTTTACATTATCTAATCAATGTCAATAAACTTTTCATGCATAGCTATTGCAACAGCTTGTGTGCGGTTTACAGCATTAAGTTTTTCCAGTACCATTTTGACATGGAATTTAATAGTGTTTTCACTGATGCCGAGTATCATGGATATATCCCATGTGTTTTTTCCATATTTAATCCAGTTCAGGACCTCTCTTTCTCTTAGTGTAAGGTTAGACTTTATCTTTCTTTTTCTGATTCCATAAATACGAGTAAGTGCTTCGTGAAATACTGGAACAAGATAGCCGATTATGATCTCGGTTCTTTGATTGTGTTCAAGTGAATCACCTGCAAAAGAAAAGAGGCTACCTTCATCTCCTGCACAATTCCTCATGCCGTGAGTATAGCCTGTCCTGAGTCCGTAGTTTTCTGCATGACTTTTAAATTCATCAGAGTGCCTGTAGTTTTTGTATGTATCATCCCAATATTGCATTTTAAATGATAAAAAATGTTCTCTTACAATAGGATCAATTTCATGGTAATTTCTTTCTTTGTACATTGAGAGCCATTCAATAGGATAATTTATGTTTACAGTTTTGTATGATGATAACTTTTCTGTTGTGCTAAAGCTGGCAAGAGCACATATGGCAAAGTCGTAAGGCATAATATACTTTAATTTTTCTACAAGCCTTTTGAATCTCTCTTCATCGTTGCAGTATGATACTGCATTAATTAAGTCAAGCAGAAAGACCCCATCTTGGTGAGACAATAGCTCTTCTGTTATCTTCATTTTGACTCCTCCTGGTAAATCTCTTTTCGGCAAGTTTAATAATCTATTGCCAATCTTAATATTTTAGATCTTTTCTTTCAAATTTAAAGTCAGCATTTTTTGTGCCAGGGTGAGCTATATTGATAACCTAACTTTAGATAGGGCAATAAATAAGTGCCATTTTTGGCAGCTAATAGTTTGTATTATCAGTTTAAAAGATTTTTACAAGAATTATACGAGTAGGATTTTATTGGTTCCGATTTAGCTGGATTAGGCTGGTTTGTGCCTGTTTTATGGAAAACAACAGAGTATGGAGTTTGTTCCATAATTTATGGAATAAATTCCATAGCCAAGTACTGTTGTCGAGGCTAATATTAGCTTTAATGCGCTAATAAACTCTGGTTTTGATAAAAGTTACTGGGGGGGGGACAATCTGGTATGAGTTTTTGTCTGTGTGTGAATTTGGCTCCCGGGGAGGGATTCGAACCCCCGACTAAGTGGTTAACAGCCACCCGCTCTGCCAGCTGAGCTACCCGGGAATGATTTTATAGAAGGGATTTTACCAAGCTATTTAAACGCTTCAATATAAGTGTTATAACTGTCGTACGTTATCAAAAAAATGGAAAGACTGTCAATAGGCATTAAAATGTTGTTTGAACCTTTATCATGAATACGACAAAGACCCAGGGCGTTAACCCTGGGTCTTTGATTTAGTTCCCGGCAGCTACCTGCTCTCCCACGACGTCGCCATCGCAGTACCATCGGCCATGGAGGGCTTAACTTCCGTGTTCGGGATGGGAACGGGTGTGGCCCCTCCGGCATAACCACCGGAAGTCTTAATCTAACATGCTTCCTACAGATAATTCAAGTGCAAATTTTTTAAGAGGTTTCAGAGAACAAAATATGGTGGAGAATACCGGGATCGAACCGGTGACCTCCTGGATGCAAACCAGGCGCTCTCCCAGCTGAGCTAATTCCCCACGTAAAGAATTTTTATTGGTATTGTCTCTATCCAAAATATTCAAAATAATTTATATTTGGTGGGCCTAAGTGGATTTGAACCACTGACCTCGCGCTTATCAGGCGCGCGCTCTAACCAACTGAGCTATAGGCCCGCGGAAATTTGTTAAGGCTGAGCCTGAACAAATCTATTCGAGAATACAGAAAATTAATGTTTTTTGTCAATGATCGGAACAACTGGGGAACAATTGACAATTGATAATGGATAATTAAATAATTGCCGGAAGCATGTCTTCAAAGAAACTCCCAAAAAGTCTAAGAAGCAGACTGGTGTTCTGATGAGCAGCACAGCATTTGTATCCGAACTTAAGACCCGTGCGGATATTTACGATATAGTTTCAGAATCCGTTACGCTCAGAAAGTCTGGGGCTAACTGGCTTGGACTTTGCCCTTTTCACTCAGAAAAAAACCCGTCCTTTACAGTAAATCCCTCTAAACAGATATTTCACTGCTTCGGCTGCGGTGCAGGCGGCGATGTTATAAGCTTTGTTACAAAGCGTGAAAATATGACTTTCCTCGAAGCGCTGGAAGTGCTGGCATCCCGTTATGGAATGGAACTTCCACGCCATGATCCACAAAAGGCTGAAAGGCGGGATCTGCTACTTCAACTTGTTGCAGAAGCGGAATTTTTTTTTAAACAGCATTTACTTCGTGATTCTGAGGTGGCTCGATATCTGGAAAAAAGAGGGCTGGATGAGACTACTGTATCTGCTTTTTCGATCGGATCAGCGCCGGACGAATGGAGGGTTCTTTTGAATGCTCTTCTGGCAAAAAAATACAGCGCCGAACTTATGGTTCAGGCCGGGCTTGTAACCAGAGGCAAAACCGGAAATTTTTACGATACATTCCGGGGCCGGGTAATTTTTCCTATAAAAAATCTTTACGGTAAAACCATAGCCTTTGGCGGTCGTGCCATAAAAGACGAGCAAATTCCCAAATACCTCAATTCTCCCGAGACGCCGTTATACAATAAAAGTGAGATCCTCTACGGTCTGGATGTTGCTAAGGAAGCAATCAAGTCAGAAGGTTTTGCTTTTATAGCCGAGGGATATTTGGACGCAATATCATGTCACCAATTCGGATTTCTTAATACAGTGGCAACTCTGGGAACCTCTCTGACACCCGGGCACTGCCGGTTGTTGAAGCGTTTCACGGAAAAGGTGATTCTGGTATTTGACGGCGACACTGCCGGCAGAAAGGCTGTCAGAAAGGCTCTTCGTCTGCTTCTAGCAGTTGGCCTTGACCCGAAAGTGCTGGTTCTTCCCGACGGCCTTGATCCTGATGGCTATCTTCGTGCAAGGGGTGCCGAAGCTTTTCGGGCATTATTCTTGCAATCTGAACCAATGGTGGACTTTTTGATTGCAGGGGCCATTCGGCATAATGAGGGATCTGATGGTCTGACAACTGCAACAGAGGCGCTTTCGATAATTGCCGAGATACCTAATGCTATAACCCGTGGTGTCATTTTAAAGTCACTCTCGGAGCGCCTTGGCATAAATGAGACTTTTTTGATCGAAGAACTCGGCAAGGTAATGAAAAGCTTCTCCAGATGGCAGGTGAAGGAGTCTGTAAAATCAAAAGTTGCTGCATCCCCATCCTCAACCAAACCTTCACCCCGAAAAATCGCTGAAGTCGAGAAGTTACTAATTGCTACAGCTCTGGAGGATGCCGGAAGAATAAAGCGTTTTTTGGAAAGTGTTACCAGTGAGTATTTCGAAAACGAACATCTGAGGGATATTTTTGTTAAACTTAAGCGATTCATGGAATCCGGCAGGCCCTGGAACCCAGATGAGTTTATGCTTGAGCTTCCGGAGGGAATCTGCAGAAGTGTCTTTACCGAATTGACGGTTCAGAGGGCGTTTTACGAAGAAGATGTGGATAAAATTTTTGAGGAATCCCTGAGTAGAATAAGGGAACGTATTACCCTGTCCTCTCACCCGGGGCTTATCAGGCAAATAGGCAAACTTGATAAGGATGCCATGAATCTTTTCCTTAAAGAACAACGCCGACTTAAAGCAAGGAGGAATCACGATATATGACTAATTCCGAGGAAGATAATCTTCCTGTTAATGCAGAAGAGGTTGCTGCGCCTATTCTAGAGGAAAACAGTGTGTTGGATATTGCTGATACCGAACCAGCCAGACTGGTTAACTATAGCATCTATGAGTCTACATCCGATCCCAATGATCCTGTTAAGGCTTACATGAAGGAAATGGGCCATGTTCCACTTTTAAGCAAGAATGAGGAGGTCGAGATTTCCAGGCGAATCGAGCAGGCTAAGCATGATCTCAAAAAGACACTTCTTGGCCTGCCTTTCACTATTAAAAAAATATTCGAACTGGCTGATATGGCCAGAAAAGGCAAGGTGCCTATAGACGAAATAATTTCTGTGCCCGAAGAAGACAAGAGTGAACTAAAGGAGGTTTCCGGAGAATTTTTCAGGGCAATTACTGCAATTAAACGTCAGTATACCCGTTACCAGTCTCTTCTGCTTTCTGCAAATGAGAATACTTCTGTTTCTTCACAGCCGGAGACAGATAATAAACTCGAAAAGATCAGAGATAATATCAACCAAAGAATGATGGCGCTCAACTTACGGGAAGAGTTGCTTTCGGAAATATTCAGTTTTCTTCGCCAGGCTGTCGAGCAGAGCGAGGACGCTTTAATGCTTACTTATCACTACGAAAAGAAGTTGAACCATCCACTGACTGCCCTTAACAATTTAACAGGCAAAAAGCTTAAAGTGCTTCATAAACGCACTGGTCTGCCTGCTGAGGAACTTACCAATATGGCTCAGCGTTATGCCCTTGCCAAGTATAATCTCGAGCAGATAGAAGAGTTGCTGGGCCTTTCAGTTGTTGAAATAAAGGACACACTGCTGAAGATAGACGAGCTGGATCGGAGAGCTGTGGACGCTAAGGACGCGCTTATTGAAGCAAATCTAAGGCTTGTGGTCAGCATAGCCAAGAAGTACGTTAACAGGGGCATGAGCCTTGCCGACCTTATACAAGAGGGTAATATTGGTCTTATGCGTGCAGTCGAAAAATTTGAATACCGTCGTGGATATAAATTCAGCACATACGCGACCTGGTGGATTCGGCAGGCGATTACACGCTCTATTGCTGATCAGGCACGGACCATACGCATACCTGTGCATATGGTGGAGATACTAAACAGAATGTTGAGAGTCTCACGCGATCTGGTTCAGACTTACGGCACCGAACCAACAACTGAACAGATAGCAGAAAAAATGGATCTTTCTGTTGAAAAGGTGCGTAAGGTACTAAAGATAGCCAAGGAACCCATATCTTTGGATACTCCGATAGGCATGGAAGACAACAATAGTCAACTTCAGGATTTCATACAGGATAACGACAGCCCCTCGCCTCTAGATAGTGTTATCAGGTCCGATATAAAATTTCATGTTGATCAAGCGCTCCAAACGCTTACCTCAAAAGAAGAGCGAGTATTACGGAAAAGATTTGGCATAGGCAAGGAAGATTCTTCCACATTAGAAGAGGTGGGGCAGGAGTTTGAGTTGACCAGGGAGAGAATTCGCCAGATAGAATCAAAGGCTCTCCGAAAACTCCGGCATCCGGCACGAAGTAAGTGGTTGAAAAACTTCCTTGAGCGGCCGTAACTGAAAGAACTGTAAGTAACAAGAACTGGAAATAACTTAAAAGAACTGAAAAAACATGACAACCTGTAGGTCTTTAAGTTATAATTCCAGTATTCCTTCCCTTTATGTTTGATGTAGGAACAGGAGACTTTATAGTATCGGGCCCATAGCTCAGCTGGTCAGAGCCACCGGCTCATAACCGGTTGGTCCCAGGTTCAAATCCTGGTGGGCCCACCATAAAAAAACATTTCCTTATAAAAGTAAAAAACATTTATAGAATAAGAAAGTTATTGAAACAACTTTTTATTAAAAACACTTAAAAATCATTCGGAGGTTGCTTAGGCTACTTGAACGAACAGCTTTTTCACCTTATATCGCTTCAGTCCATTGACTCCAGAATACTTGCAAACAAAAGGGAGCTGGACAAAATACCGGACCGTCTGGCTGGTGCTGAAAAGGTACTGGATCACGCCAGGGCCAAGGAAGTTGAATTCAAGGAAAAACTTGAATCTCTTAACAAACAGAAACGGGCGAGGGAGATGGATTTAGAAGACAGTGTAGCCCGGGTTAAGACACTTAAGGGCCGGATGTCCGAAATTAAATCCAACGTTGAGTATCAGGCCAGGCTTAAAGAGATAGATGCTGCTGAAGCCGCAACCAGAAGTGTGGAAGACGAGATCCTGGTTTTAATGGAAAGTATAGAAGCGATGAGTGCTGATCGCAAGGAAGTGGAAGAGACTTTCCAGGAAGCAAGCCGGCAGATGGAAGAGATCAAAGTTGGAGTTAAAGAAAACGGTAGTTTGCTTGAGCAGGAGATAAAGGTTTTTAAAGCCGACCGCGAAGCTCGCGTCAGCGAGATTGAGGCTGAACTTTATCAGCAGTATAAAAGTCTTATGGAGGAGGCACATGGACTGGCAGTAGTTTTGGTTCGCGACCAGATCTGCCATGGTTGTAACATGAGTATCCCTCCTCAACTCTACAACGAGGTGCGCTCAACCGACAGGATTTACACGTGTTCTGAATGCAGCAGAATTTTGTATTATAAAGAGAAAGAGAATGTAGATAAGTAGTTCCAAAGCAGGCCATGTGGTTGCTCCCGTGAAAAACGGGTGAGGAAAGTCCGAGCTCCACAGGGCAAGGCGGTCGCTAACAGCGACTCACGGTGACGTGAAGGAAAGTGCCACAGAAAGGGAAACCGTCCGCATAGTGCGGATAAGGGTGAAAAGGTGAGGTAAGAGCTCACCGGTGCTGCGGGTGACCGTGGCAGCCTGGTAAACCCCGCCTGGAGCAAGGCCTTATAGGGAGAGGGGCTGCCCGTCC
>VAPH01040730.1_pt1 | contig 16033 bp, 11 predicted proteins | sample 3393861 | NCBI WGS metagenome assembly VAPH01 (sample SAMN08290439, study PRJNA428436) | hydrothermal vent metagenome | isolation source: Deep-sea hydrothermal vent chimney | place: Atlantic Ocean: South-mid Altantic Ridge | reverse complement strand
TAGTTTATTTTAGTCAAATTATATTCTTGTCATTCCTGCCCGCGAGCAGGAATCCAGGGTTAAGCCGTAGCTCTGAGACGATAATTAAAAAGCTTATTATCGCCATAAACCGTTGTTTATAATTATCATTATTATTATTACGGCTCACTCCTGGATTCCTGCTCGCGGGCAGGAATGACAAGAATGGGCGGATGTGTTATGGTTGAATTTTTATTTGCAATGTTCAAATTTTAACCCACAAAATTATTCAAAGAATCAAATAACTAATTATGAATCAATTTGACGGAACAAATAGAGAAAATATTTATGTTGGCGCGCCTGTTTCAATTGTACAGAAGCACCACCAGCGCACCGGTGAATTAACGGACGGATATGTTAAAGATATTCTAACCGGCTCCCCCGTTCACCCGCGCGGAATTAAAGTCCGTATTGAATCCGGCGAAGTCGGCCGGGTGCAGGTTATTCATGATATAAATAATTTATAATTTTTTTGTAAAAAACAAGCGGAGGTGTTAGCTCCGCATTTAATGTTATAGCATTGATTAAAACCCCATAAAATTACTTCGTAATAACGGGGCAAGCTAATTTAAACAGATTATATAAATTTTTTAATAATTCCAATAATACTTTCATTCGCTCCCCTTTTTATTACTTCTTTAATGTTGTTACGTAGCTTGCCACGTAACGCTTCATCATCCAATAGCTTTTTTATATTTTTAGTTAACACCTCGGGAGTTAACTCTTTTTGATTTAAAACAATCGCCGCGTCTTTATCTTTAAAAATCTTGGCATTGTCCTCCTGATGCGAATCCGGCATCGGAATTAAAATGGCGGACTTGCTTAAATATGATAATTCGGTTAACGCGCCCATGCCGGCCCGGGACACCACAATATCGGCGGCCGCGTAAGCTTCCGCCACCTGGTCAGCGTTTAAGAATTCGTAATTCTTATAATCAGAATTTGGAATTTGGTCCGCCAGCTGGCGGATGGAATTTGGAATATTTTTTTTCTTTCCCGTGATATGAATGACTCTACAAAATTTAGTCAAATCATTTAACCCATCCCAAATTAATTTGTTAATCGCCGCGGCGCCGGTTCCTCCGCCGATAACTAAAATCGTCGGCATATTATTTTTATTTTTTATTCTTAATTCCCCGAAACTACATTCGGGACAAGCATAATTCTTAATTCTTAGTTCTCTTGCCGGATTTCCCGTCCAAACCGCCTTCTTGCCGTAATACTTCAAAGACTCTTCAAATGCCACGGTAACAACTTTGGCAAACGGCGCCATCAGCTTATTGGCCAATCCCGGACGCGCGTCCTGCTGGTGGATTAAAACCGGCGCGCGCAGAACCCAAGCGGCCCAAATCACGGGAACGCTTACAAAACTTCCGGCGCTAACCACTAAGTCCGGCTTCCATTTTAAAATAATAAAAAAAGATTGGAAAAAACCGATTAAAATCAAAAAAGGATCCACGAAATTACGCCAAGAAAAATACCGCCGCAGTTTCCCGCTGTAAATTGACTTAAACCGAATGGAACTAAGTTCCGAAGCTTCGGAACTTAGTTCCGCGGAGACCATCTCTTTTTCCGGCCCCTTTTTTGTGCCAATCCATAGAAACTCACAAGAGATTAAGCCTCCAATTGGAGACTTAGTCTCTTTCAGCTCCTCCGCAATAGCCAAAAGCGGCGAAACCGACCCGCCGGTTCCGCCTCCGGTTAAAAGTATTCTCTTGACATTGCTTTTGTTTTGCATTGATTAAAACAGATTTAAACTGATATTCTAAATTATTTAAAATTTAAAATTTGTTATTTAAAATTATTGATCCCCCAACCCCCAATATCCGCGGGGGCTTTTAAACTCGCGTTTGCTTACTAATATTAACAAGTATCCCAATCGCCGCCAAAGCCGCGAGCATGGCCGAACCGCCGTAGCTGACGAACGGCAAAGGGACGCCGGTCATCGGCATTAAGTTTATCATTCCGCCGATATTTATCATTGCCTGCATAACCAGCCAAGTGACAATGCCGATGGCTAAAATCCTGCCGAAATTATCAGGCGCGTATTTTGATATTAAATATCCGCGGTAAAACAGGTATATAAACAATATTACCAATAATGAACTAAAAATCAAGCCTGTTTCTTCGCCGATGATTGAAAATATGGCATCTCCCTGCACTTCCGGCAGATACATATATTTTTGCCGGCTGGCGCCAAAACCTCGCCCGAATATTCCGCCGGCGCCGACCGCGATTAAAGATTGATTTACCTGATAACAAACATCCCGCGCGCTAAAACTCGGATCCAAGAAACATTTAAACCTGTCCGCCTGATATGGCATTACCCTAACCAGCGACACCAGCCCGATTATGCCGATTAAAACTATAGCTAAAATATGCCTAATCTTGCCTCCTCCCACGAAATAGACAATCAAAGAGGTAGCGGTGATAATCGCCAGAGTTCCCACATCCGGCTGCATTATCATTAAAAAGCCGATTATTCCCAAGACAACGGCAAACGGCCCCAGCCCCTGTGAAATATCGCCCAATTTCTTTCCCCGGCTTTCAAGCCAAGCCGCTAAATAAAGAAGAAATGAAATTTTCACGAATTCAGACGGCTGGAGCGAAAAGCCAAAAACGCTTATCCAGCTGCGCGCCTTGCCGTAATTGGCGCTAAGCCAGGGAACAAAAACCAACAGCAGTAAAAAAATTGAAAAAAACAAAAACCAAACCGCGTATTTTCTCCATACATGGTAATCAACCCGCGAAAAGAACCAAAAGGCGGCTATGCCTAACCCCAATCCAAACAACTGCTGCTTAATAAAATAATAACTGTCTTGATACTTAACGTAAGCAATCGCGTTGGTGGCGCTGGAAAGCATTATAAGCCCGAAAACCACAATAATCCCCACGGTAACGATGAGGTTTTTGTCCGGCTCGTGTTCATTGGCGCGCGGGCTAAGTAATTTATTTATGGCTTGTTTTAAAGAAGGCATGGGGAAAATTTTTAATTTTTAATTTTGCTTGTCCTCTGAATTAGAGGGTAATTTTTAAATAATGTTTTAATTTTTAATGAATTAAACAAAATATGAATTACGAAACAGGGAATATTTTGTAATTTAAAAATTAAAACATTAAAAATTATTTATAAAATTAAAAATTATAAAATTAAAAATTCTAAAAAGTTTTATCCAATAAAAACACAGCTAAACCAACGGCCGCGCTTACGCCGGCGATGAGCCACGCGCGCATTACTATTTTCGGCTCGCTCCAACCCTTGGCCTCAAAATGGTGGTGTATCGGCGATGATAAAAAAACTTTTTTGCCGCGCCTTAACTTCTTAGACAATATCTGAATGATTACCGACAATGATTCAATTACGAAAATAAAACCGATTATGGGTAAAATCAAAAGCGTATTAGTGAGCATGGCGATAATGCCAAGGGTTATTCCCAAGCTCATAGAACCGGTGTCGCCCATAAAAAATCTGGCCGGATTAATATTAAACCATGAGAAAGCCAGCAAGGCTCCCACAACAACGCCGCAAAAGGCGGCTAAATCGTATTTGCCCAAAGCGAAAGCGATTACGCCGTAAGCGCCGAAGGCGATAAGCAATGTTCCGCCGGCCAATCCGTCAAGCCCGTCGGTTTCATTGACTGAAAAAGCGGTGGCCACGATTACAAAAATAAAAATCAAGATGTAAGGCCATCCTATTTCAAAACTTCCCCAAAAAGGAATATGCAACAAATCCCAATCCAGTTTAAAATAAAACCACAACGCGCCCACTAAAGCGATTGCCGTATAAATCAGCAGCCGATGCCTTACTTTTAAACCCCCTCCGCCCAAGCCTCCTTTGCCGCGCACATCGTACCAATCGTCAACAAGCCCGACCAACGCCGTCGCCACCAGCGCGCCCAAAGGAAGCAGAGTCTCCCCTCTTGATAAAAAATTTAAATTCTTGAATATTTCCCAAGGTAAAAATTCAGCCAAATAAAAAAATAACAGGCTAAAAATCAAAACCGTACCCCACACCAAAACTCCGCCCATTGTCGGGGTTCCCGCCTTATGTTCATGCATTTTTGTAAAAACGGGGGTTGACCCGTCGCTCCTAATTTGCTTGCCCAGCTTGTACTTATACAAAAAATGAGTTAAAGCCGGCGTCCACGCCATAGTAAAAACAAAAGACAGAGTGGTCAGTAAGAGAATTTTGATAATGTAAAAATCTGACATAAATAATGCGAAAAATGCATAATACGAATATTACAAATTAAATGCGAATATTACAAATTAAAATATGCGAATTATTCGCATTAAATTCATTTGTAGTATTTGCATTTAATTTGTAGTATTCGCATTATATTTATCTGTAAAAATTAACCAAATAAACCGAGGCAATAGCCGCAAGTAAAAATAAATTAACAAGCACGGCCGCCCCCAGCAATAAATGGGAGAAAAACTTATCTTGTTTATTTAAAAATGCCGACAAAATAAAATTAATTATAAAAACGACCAAGCCCATTAGCGGGACAACATAAAGCTGCTTAACATTGCCGATTAAATTAACTCCAAAATCAACATTATAATGCAATACGACCAAGTCTTGGCTCACATTAATATTAATAGTATAGGCAAACAGCCAATTTAGCAGAATCAAGCTAATAATTATTATTAAATACACCCTTATATATAAAAAACCAAATAATCCAAGGATATATTCCGTAAATTTGTATCTATTTAGGTGGAAATGGCTTAGTAATTTTGTAAACATAATAACATAATGCGAATACTGCGAATTAAATGCGGATACTGCGAATATAATATTAATACTACAAATTAAAATATGCTGATTATTAGCATTAAATTTATTTGCAGTATTCGTATTATATTTACAACTTTACCATATTTCAATTAAAATTAAAAGGATCAACTAAAAATCCTTTCCCCTAATTATTAAAATATGTTATAATAAAATCATTCCCCGCAAATCAACAAATCTATTCACGAATTTACTAATAATTTTATTTGTATATTCGTGAATTTGTAATAGATTCGTAATTCGTAGAGTTATGTTTACTAAAAAACAAATAAAAAACATATTAAAAAAATCCAACATCTTATCAGATAAAGATTTTGACAAATTAAGTAAAGAGGCCTCCGGACAGAAGAAGGACATAGAAGATTATTTAATAGAAAAAAAGATTATTACCCGGCTGGCTCTATACGAAGAGGCGGCTAAATATTTCAACGTGCCTTTTATTAATTTAAAAGAAAGAACAATTAGAAAGGACATACTGTTGAGCATACCGGAGCCGATAGCCATCACCCACAAACTTATTGCTTTTGATGCTGATGACAAAGAAGTAAAAATAGCCGCTCTGGATCCGGGAGATTTGGAAATTTTTGAATTTCTAAAGAAAAAAACGGGACTGAAGCAAAAAATATTCTTAACCACTCCCGACAATATTGAGGAAGGGATAAAGCAATACCATAAAACGCTAAAAGCCGAATTTAACTCTTTGACAAAAAACGGCTTAACCGCCTCCGCGAGTTCCGGACCGAACAAAAAAGACGGCGAGAAGGGGCAAATTGACGAGCAGGGATTGAAAAAATTAGCTGAAGACCTGCCTGTGGTCAGAATAGTTAACACTCTCCTTGAATACGCCATATTTGAGGGCGCCAGCGACATACATATTGAACCGGAGGAGAAAAACATCATAGTCCGCTATCGGATAGACGGTATATTGCATAATGTTATGAATTTACCGAAAAACGTCCAGTCCGGAATAGCCGCGCGCATTAAGATACTCTCCAACTTGAAAGTTGACGAACATCGCCTGCCGCAGGACGGGCGCTTTAAAATATCCAGTGAAGAATATAAGGTTTCGTTCAGGGTCTCCATAATACCGACTTTTGACGGTGAAAAAATCGTTATGCGCCTGCTTAACGAAAAAGCGCAAATTTTAACTTTAGAACAACTCGGCTTCCAGCCAAGCGTTATGGAAACCGTTAAAAAAAATATCGCCAAGCCGCATGGAATGACTCTGGTCACCGGACCGACCGGCTCCGGAAAAACCACCACTCTTTACACGATCTTGAATATTCTTAACACCCCGGAAGTAAACATATCAACGGTTGAAGATCCGATTGAATATCGCATGCCGCGCGTAAACCAAACCCAAATCAATGTTAAGATTAATTTTACCTTCGCGCTTGGCCTGCGCGCTCTCTTGAGGCAGGATCCGGACATTATAATGGTGGGGGAAATACGCGACCATGAAACCGCTGAAATAGCCGTACACGCCGCGATGACGGGGCACTTACTGCTTTCCACGCTCCACACCAACGACGCCGTCACTACCCTGCCCAGGCTGGCGCAGATGGATATTCCCACATTTTTAATCGCCTCCACCACCAACATTATAATCGCCCAAAGATTAGTCAGAAAAATATGCGCTAACTGCATCCAAAGCTTTAATTTGGACAAAGAGGTGGTAGAGGAATTAAAAAAACAATTGGATATTGCGGGAATATTAGAAAAACTTGAAAAAAATAAAATTATTTTTGACGCAAAAAAAGGCTTGGAGAATATTCTTTTCTACAAGGGAAAAGGATGTAAAAAATGCGGCAACACCGGGTATAAGGGGCGAGTGGGGATTTATGAAGCTATGGAAATTACCGATGAAATATCAGCGCTCATCTTAAGAAACGCCCCCATTAATGAAATAGAAAAACAAAACGAAAAGGACGGAATGATTTCCATTATTGAAGACGGATTTATTAAGGCCAAAAACGGCATCACCACCATTGACGAAATTATGAGAGTAACCCAAGAATAGCAAATAATTTTAATCTTTGAATTTTTGAATTTTTAAATCTTTTAATCTTTCTTATGCCTGTAAATTTACCACGAAAAAAACCGGAACAAGCCGAAAATATAGATATAAATAAGGAAACGGAAACAATGTCCGTTATGGATAAAATTAATAACTTTTTGCTGCGCTTTTCGCGAGTGCCTTTAAAAGAAAAGTTAATTTTTGTCCAGCATTTGAGCGTTATGTTTAAGGCAGGCATCCCTTTGTCGTCCGCTCTGGAAACATTGTCGGAGCAAAGCGAAAATAAATTATTCAAAAAAATTCTGACGCAAATTACCCATGAAGTTATAAGCGGCGTCAGTCTGGCGCAAAGCTTAAAGCCGCACAATAAAGTTTTCGGCGAACTTTTTATCAATATGGTTGAATCGGGAGAGGTATCCGGCAAACTTGAAGACGTGCTGTCCCAGCTATACATTCAAATGAAAAAGCATCATCAGCTGATTTCTAAAGTGAAAGGGGCATTGACTTATCCGGCGGTAATACTTTTTGCCATGAGCGGCATCGGTGTTTTTATGATTGTAGTAGTCGTACCCAAAATAACCGTAATGTTTAAGGATTTTGACGCTGAGCTTCCCCTGCCCACTAAAATATTAATTTCCGTAAGCGATGCGATAATCAACAACAGCCTGCTTGCCGCAGTCGGATTTGTGCTTTTTATTTTGGCCGTTGCTAAAACTTTAAATACTCAGAAAGGCAAGTATTATTTTCAGGCGCTACTTTTAAAAGCGCCGATTATTTCCCCCATTGTCAAAAAAATAAACTTGGCTCGTTTTGCCAGAACCGTAAGCTCGTTGTTAAAAACAGACATAATGATCATTAAAACATTTCAAATAACGGCCAATGTTATGGGCAACCTGCATTATCGCGCCGCGCTCAACGAAATGGCCGAAAAAATAAAAAAAGGCGGGCAAATTAATGAAGTGGTTAAGGCCTACCCGAAGCTATTCTCTCCGGTTGTCGTCCAAATGATATTAGTGGGAGAGCAAACAGGGCAATTAGACGCAATCTTAGAGGAGCTGGCGGAATTTTACGAAAACGAAATTGACCAAACTATGGATAATCTGCCGTCTATAATTGAACCGCTGTTAATCTTAATTCTGGGCGTAGGCGTCGGGGCTATGGCTGTAGCCATTATTATGCCGATGTATTCGCTGACAAGCGCTATATAATAATCCATAACCTGTAACCCACAACTCATAACCGAAGCCCGCATCTTTCGCATTAAGTTATGAGTTATGAGTTATGAGCTATGCTTTATTTAAATTTAAAAATCAACCCGGTTTCACCTTAATTGAAGTTATTATTTCGGTCGCAATTCTGGTAGTTTTGGCTCTGGGAATTTTTAGCTTAATACTTCTTTCCTTGCGCGTTACCGCGGACAACAAATACTATGTTGAAGCGATTGAGATCGCCAACCAAAAAATGGAGCAAATTAGAAATTTACCATATAGCGATGTCGGCGTGCAAAGCGGGATTCCAAGCGGCAATATACCGCAAGTGGAAACAATCAACCGCGAAGGAACATTCACGGTAAATACCTACGTCACTTATTATGACGACCCTTACGACGGGACAGCCGGCGCGGACGTTATAATTAATGATTATAAAATCGCGACAATAAAAGTCGGTTGGGTGGGAAAATTCGGAGATAGAGATGTTACAATTTTTTCAAAAATTATTCCCCGCACCGAAGAAACATCCGAGGGATACGGCCTTTTAAAGATATTAGTAAGCAACGCCGGCGCCGCGCCGTTGGCAAACGCTAATGTCCGGGTCGTAAATAATGCTCTCTCTGTTGATGTTGCCAACCCAACGGACAGTAACGGCATACTGTATCTGCCCGCTCTCGCGTCTTTTCAGGACTATGAAATTACCGTGACAAAAACAGATGAAGAATCTGCCGGAACATACTATGGCATGGACCAATCTTACGGACTTTCAGCCGGTAAATCCCCTGTTCATCTTAGTGTTACGGAAGGCGATAAAACAGAAGAAAGTTTTGTTATTGACAAACTGGCTAATTTGCAAATTAGAACGGTATCCAATAACTTGCCCGCCAATTGGAGAGTCAGCCAGCCGCAAAGCGAAAGAAATCAAATAAACGCCGGTTTTTCGCTTGACAGCTCCGATAACATGTATTTTGTTTGGCAAAGCGATGCTGCCACTTCATCGTATATATACGCGCAAAAATATAATTCCTCATCCGTTAAGCAGTGGACCAATGACTATAAAATCAGCAATACGGCGTTCCAGCGCAATCCGGATATCGCTACGGCCGCAAGCGGAAACTCATTCATTGTCTGGCAGGACGATTCAATCACTTTAAAACAAATCACTTATAACCCTCTCAATGATTCTGGAAAAAAATATGCCGTAAATACAATCAACGCCGAAGCATCGTTATCCCAAAATTTTAAAAGATTAACATTTTTCACAATAGAACGTCAGGCTTATAACATAATTAAAAACTTTAAAAAATTAAAAAACAGCGTGAAAAGAATTTATAATAAAATCTCCGGTTCATTAGCACGCTTATTCCATAATAATCTGACAATCAATAATGCTAGGGCGGCCGGCTCAATCGTGCAGACAAAGATTAGTCCGATCGTAAATAACAACAATACATTAACAGCGACTTTTGACAATACTCCAACCGAAGGAAATGTAATAATAGCAGTCGGCGTTCATAGAAATTATAATAATTCTTTTAATCCGCCGACTAACACGGCGGGGACATTTACGGAATCGGCTTATAGCAACACAATATGGTCGCTTGATGCCGGAATTTGGCATAAAGTTATCGGCGCGAGCGAACCGTCCCAAGTAACGCTTACCGCGGACGGCAACATTAAGGGCGGTGTTTTAATGATTATGGAAGTATCCGGCCTAGACATAACCAACTTAATTGATGTTGCCTCAACCAACGATGAAACCGGAAGCAACGGGCTGACCGCCTCAACCGGATCAACCGCCCAGTCGGAATTAACCGGTTTTGGAGTAGCCGCCATAACGTTCGCGGATAATAATTTTACCACTCCCGGTTCCGGCAATTGGACGTCCGGTTCAAGCAACAACTGGACCAATCGGCTATGGAGGGATTGGTGGCAAGGTTATGACGGCTCTTTGGCTGTCGCCACCTTGGATATCACTTCAGCTAACTTGCAAAGCGCGGCTTTAACCCTGTCCGGCGGCGGGACTGAACAAAGAAATAGCGCCCTGGCAGTATTTCGCATCCAAATTCCGAATGACGCCACCGTAAGCGCTATAAATTCGCAAACCGCGTCAATGATAATCCCCAGCGCCAACCAATACGCCGGCGGCGCGTTTGTTATCACCGACGACACCGGCGCGCATAATGTCACCGGCATTACTATTTCGGAAAACGGAACTGTTGACGCACAAAACAACTTATCTAATATTAAGCTTTATTATGACTTGGACACGGCCGCGCCTTACGATTGCACCGATGAACAATACGACGCCGGCATTGACGCGCAATTCGGAGCAACAACCGGCTTCAGCGGCGCCGACGGTTCGGCATTGTTTACTGATAACATAGAAATATCAACTTCTAAAACACTTTGCGCATACACTGTCTTGGATGTTCTAAGCGGCGCCGGAAAAGATGAAACCATTGAAATTAAAATCAATAATCCTTCAAGCGATATTACTTTAAGCGCCGGGGCTGTTTTGCCTGACACGACAGTTGAAATTAACGGTTCTACCGTTTTATTAAAACCAACGGAATTAAACCAAATACACTACCGCTGGCGCAATGACGACGGTTCAGAAACTACGGCTTCATGGAAAGATGGCCAAGACACGCCGACAACCGTGGGAGTCGGCTCCGCCGCGCGCCTGCGGTTTGAGATATCAAACGAAGGCAGTATTGATTCGGGAGCGGCGCAATACAGAATTGAATATGGAGAAAGCTCAACCGGTTGTTCGGCTATTTCAAGCTGGACAGCCCTGCCCGGCGGCTCAAGCCTGCATTGGCAAATTATTGATTCCCTTAATTTAACGGACGGCGAAGCGACAACAAACATCTCCGGCTTAACTGACGAAAACACCACTTTTAAAGCGGGCGAAGCAAAAGACGTTGATAACCAAACATCAGCTATTGCGCTCGCGTCCGATGAATTTACCGAACTGGAATACGCTATTGCCGCAACATCAAACGCAAGCGATAATAACTATTGCTTTCGTTTAACTGACGCCGGCTCCATAACTGACTTTTATTACACGGCGTATCCTGAAATTTCCGTTGTCGGAGATGAAAATATTTATATAGTAAGCCTTGACTCAGACGGCAGTGAATTATGGAGCGTAAAAAAAATAAATTCAGACGGCACGAATACCGACCAGACAAATCCTAAAATAGCCATTACCCAAAATTCAGCCACCACGACCATAGTATGGCAAGACGAGAGGAACGGCAATATTGACATTTACGCCCAAGCTCTGGACATCTCCGGCAATAAGCTCTGGACCAATGATTTACAAATTACCGCCTCGTCAACCGATGAATACTCCCCCGCTGTTTCGTTTGATTCAAGTAATAATATTGTGGTTGCCTGGGTTGATGACAGCGCGTCCGATAAAGAAATATATCTGCAAAAATTTGACATAACGGGAACGAATATTTGGCCGAGCCCGAAAAATATTTCAAATTCCGCTTTTGACGACTATCTGCCGAGCTTGGCGATTGACAATTCGGATAATATTTACCTATCTTGGACGGAAGATATTTCAGGCGTATTAAACGCGCGTCTGGCGGAATTAGACTCAAGCGGAATCAGCCAATGGGAAACACAGGTTAATATATCATCTCTCAGCGACAATCAATATGATCCCGCCGTTGCCATTAACGACTCGCTTTCATTCGTTTATGTCTCGTGGACTGACGACCGCGGCGGCGATGAAGATATTTACGCGCAAAAATATGATTTAAACGGCAGCGTCCAATGGGCGGATGATGTTAAGATTAACATAAACTTAGCCGCCAGCGCGCAATCAAATTCAATATTGGCGGTTAACGCGGCCGATGAGCCGTTCGCGGCATGGCAGGACAACCGCGACACTGATTACAATATTTACGCCTCCAATTTCACCGACCCGGGATCTCCAAGCGGTTACGGCAATGTCCCGATTAGGGTTTACGGCACGAAAACAATCAGTGAAACCCCCGTTATTTACGAGCTTGACCGCGATCAATATACTGATGCCGGCGGCTACGCGAATTTATCTTTAGAGTGGGACGCGGGATATAGCATAGAATTAGTCGCGGCCTCCACATCGTTAAATATGATTTATACGGACCCGGTGCAGCCGCTGGGAATACTGCCTGATGAAACCATAGAATGGATAATCTATGTAGAATAATAAATAAACTTGAAAAAAAATTATTTTATTTACAAACTTTTATCTTATAATTCACCTTGATAAATTTCTAATTCACCTAATTTCTAATTTCTAACAAAATTCCTAATGCCTAATATTAAATTTCAAAAACTATTTTTTGGCATTTCAGCATTAAAAATTGTACATTTTATTAGAAATTAGGTGAATTAGAAATTAGAAATTAGAAAATGAAAAAAAAATTTCAAACTAAAACCTTCGGCTTCACCCTAATAGAACTTCTTGTGACAATTTCTATTTTTATAGTGATTACGATAATATCCGGAGAGTTTATTATTATGGGATTTAGAGCGACAACCTTTGAAGCTGAACAGGAAACCGCCGTGCAAAACGCCCGCCGCGGCATGGAAATAATGGTAAAAGAAATTAGGGGCGCGAACAACTCCGAACGCGGTGATTATTCGCTGGACGCCGTAGAGGAGGATAATCTAATTTATTACAGCGACATTAATGATGACGGGTATATGGAAAAAGTCAGATATTTCCTGGACGGCTCTTTGTTGAAAAAAGTTGTAACTCCGCCCGGAACGGCAAATACTTATGACGCGCCCGGAGCTACTACGACTATTTCAAGGTATGTCACCAATCAAAGCGAGCGAATTTTCACTTACCGCGACAGCAGCTACGCTGAAACAAATAATATTAACGATGTGCGGCTTATTAATATTAAACTGAAAATTAATGTTACACCGGAACGCGTTCCAAGCGACTACGATATTGAAACTGACGTTAATTTGAGAAATTTGAAAGACAATTTATAATATTGATTGCGTATTTATACGCTGAATTAAAAATATACTTTAATTTTGTCAAAACATTTCGTGGGCATTGCTCCATTGTTTCATTGTTTAAGTAAAAAATAATAAAACAATGAAACAATGGAACAATGAAACCATAAAATTATAGCTAAAATATGCCTACTAACAAATCAATTGCTAACCAAAAAGGAGCTATGCTTATTCTCGCCCTGGCGGCCACGGGATTATTTTTGGTAATTACATTAGGCGCGGTCGGGTTGGCGACAATGCAGAGAAAACTTAATATAAGCAAAGTCGCTCGCGCTCAGGCAATTCATATCGCGGAAGCGGGCGTTAATTACTACCGCTGGGTGCTTTATCATGATAATGAAGAATATTGCAATAAAGAAGCATGCCTTAGCGGGCCGGATTACGGACCGTACGGGCCATATGACTATACTGATGCCAGCGGGGAAATTATCGGCAAATACGAATTGTACATAACGCCTCCGGCTATAAACGGCTCAACTATCGTAAATATCAAATCAGTCGGATGGACCGAAGCGCAACCTAATACAAAGAGAGAAATTGAAGTGAGAATCGGCATACCCTCTTGGTCAAATTATTCAACTCTTGCCGACGCCGATATTCGTTTTGGCGAGGGGACGGAGGTATGGGGAGCGCTTCATTCCAATGCGGGCATCCGTTTTGACGGTGTGGCCCATAATGTAATTTCGTCGTCTCTTTGCGCTTACGACGACCCTGACCATGCCGGCGCCGACGAATTCGCGGTTCATACCCATGTTTCGCCTGCCGACCCCTCTCCGGATGCCAACTGCCCACCGCAAAACGCGCCTGACAGAGCTGATGTTTTTATAGCCGGCCGCTCTTTTGCCGAGCCGGTTGTGAGCTTTGATTTGCTTAACACTTATTTGAATGTTGTTTTTGGCAAAGCAACGCCCTCCGGCATGGTTCTGCCGGCATCGGGCGCCGAAGGATACCGCCTTACCCTGAATACTGACGACACTATTGATATTAATATTGTTACGGCTATAACGTCTCCGTGCTGGGGCTACGCGACCGAAGGCATTGTCTCTGAAATCGTATATGACACCGGCTCAAGCACTCCGGCTAACGGCATTATTTTTGTTAAAGACAAAGTCTGGATTGACGGCAATATTGACGGCAATCGGCTGACCATTTTGGCGTTTGCCGATCCTATAACAGGCGATACGACCGATATAATCTTAAATAACGATTTAACCTACACCAACTATGATGGCACTGACGCCATCGGATTAATAGCGCAAAGAGATATTACTGTCGGCCTTTACAGCGAGGACGACTTGCAAATTGACGCCGCCCTAATAGCCAAGGAAGGCAGGGTCGGCAGGAATTATTACTTTTCTTCTTGCGGGCCAAGTTATGTTAGGGACACAATTACGATAAACGGCTCACTAGCGACTCGTAATCGCTACGGTTTCGCCTACGTGGACGGCACCGGCTATCAATATAGAAATTTAAATTATGATAATAATTTAACATTTATCCCGCCCCCTCACTTCCCTACGACAGGAGAGTATACCTTTATTTCTTGGAAAGAAAAATAAGTTAAAATTCTACCATACATAATTTTCGTATGCCCACTCAGCCAATTCTCTTGTCTCCGAAAAACGAGAATCTCTTGAATCGCTCCCCAGGACAACTGAAATCATTTCCCGTCCATCGCGATCAATAAATCTGCCTACAAAAGAATAGCCGGCTAATTCAAGATAGCCGGTCTTGCCGCCGATAATCCTAATTCCATTTTGCGGAAATGTCCCCAATAACTGGTCCGTGCTATAGACCGTTTTTTTTCTTCCGCCCAAAGTAGTGAACTCATATTTCTTTGATAAGGTCGCCTCGTTAATATCGCTATCGGCTAACGCGACAACGGCAAACTTCGCTATTTCTTCGGCAGTGGAAATATTATTATTATTCAGCCCAGCCGGATCATAAAAATCGGTATTGACAAGCCCCATCCCGCTTGCCTTTTCATTCATTTTCCGTACAAACTCCTCCTCGCTCATTCCGGTTGAACCGACCAAGGCGATTGTGGCGGTATTGGCCGACCCCACCAAGCTTAAATAAAACAAATCACGGACTTTGACTTTTTCACCCATATATAAATAAATTCTCCCACCCTCTCTCCTGTCCTCGCGCTTTATTTGATAAATATTCTCCCACCCAGGATTATTTTCCAGAAAAACCATAGCCGTCATTAACTTTGTTATGCTGGCGATTGACCGCGCTTGAGCGGCGTTTTTAGCAAATAATATTTTATTATTTTTAGCATCCATTATTGTTCCCGCCTCCGCCTTAAGGTCAAAGGGAGCGGCCGGGGGCCGAATCGGCTCACGGGGCTTGTCGTCGGCGGCGGGAGCAGCAAGCCTGTCTCCGCTTTGAGGCAGCATTCCAATCGCCCGCAGGGCTTGCGGTAATTGCGGCGCGGGGAGGCCTTTTATTTTCCCGACGACACCCGCAATCACGCTTTTCACGGGATCAAAATATATTAAAGAAAAAGCAAAAGCAACCGCGGCAAAGATAAGCGCGGCGCCGAAGTAAAAACGCGGACGGCGCGTCCGCGGATAATTCAGGTCCAGTCTGCCGGCGACAAAATCGCACTCAGTCTGCTTGTTTTTAAATATAGAAAATTTCATTAGTTATTACAATAACACGGTTTTAAATTTACAACATTATACATTCAACAAAAACGATTTTTTCCACCCCCGTAGGGGCGAACGGCTGTTCGCCCTGATTAGCGAATAAAAGTTTAGTTTTTATATTTTAAGCCGAATTTTTTATTTTCAAAAATATTCAAATTCCTTAACGTTAAATTATATCTTATCCCAATTATACCCTATAATTAATAGAACACCAAACAGAGCGCGCTTTAACGGAGTTATCGCCAAAAACCAACTGAGATCCAATCCCCAAATTTTTTTAAAAAAATTTGGGGATTGGATC
>VAPH01010227.1_pt1 | contig 16074 bp, 11 predicted proteins | sample 3393861 | NCBI WGS metagenome assembly VAPH01 (sample SAMN08290439, study PRJNA428436) | hydrothermal vent metagenome | isolation source: Deep-sea hydrothermal vent chimney | place: Atlantic Ocean: South-mid Altantic Ridge | reverse complement strand
GCGCGATAACCTGTCCCTATACTGCCCCAGACCAGCCAGCCGTCGGGCGTACGGTAGTCTAGTCCCACTTTCCAGGTGGTTTTGTTCCAGCTGTCTGCCTGCTGGCGCAACTGGCAACGGTAAATTGTGATATTGCCGGCCAAGCAGACAGGTGCCCTGCCCGGAATGACACTGGTGGGGCCGGAGTCAACGGTGTCTGCTGCTGTCAACGGCGCCAATGTGAAGCCGACATAAGAGCCGTCACCATCATCTTTTTTGTCTCTGGTGTAGCGGATACCGGCAGTCAATGTGAATTCGTCTTGCGCACCAAACTTGAAGTAAGTCTGACCAAAACCTGCCAGGGATTCCTGGGTCTGGTTGGTGAACCGGTTTATCCTGACAGCTGGTTGACCACTTAACATGGGCGGTGGTGCCCCGAGTAAAGGTGCGATGAATCCAGTGCCGCTCAAGCCCTCTAAAAAGGCATCAAACCGCGTGTCCTGTTCCTCTTTAAAATAGTAAGTACCGACAATCCAGTTAAATTTTCCGTCATTATCTGAAGCGAGTCGAAGCTCGGAACTATAGGAGTCCGAATTGACATCCGTCACGGCAAAATTTCCTGATGTGATATTTGCCCGTGCGATACATGCGCTGGTAAATGGCCCGCTGAAACGGCACAAGTCTTCCGCTCTGGGCAATTGATCAGTGCCGTCCCGATCGACGACGCCGGCACGCTGGTTACCACGCGCACTGAGCAGGTAGGTCAGGTCAATGTTGCCAAGATTCCAGTTCAGTTCACCTTTGACGCCCCAGTCATTGTTGTCGGTGCTGGCATCCGTATTAAGGGGGAAGTTTTGCGGATCGCCTGCAAACGGGTATTGAAAACCGGTCGGATCAGCCGGCCGGTCAAACGGGATGGCAGCCATGACGGTGCCACGTGGCGTCTGTTTGAAATAGTCGGCGGTGAACAGAATGGTTACGGCGTCGCTGGCCGTCCACAGCAGTGAAGCACGAAATGCCTTTTCGTCCAGGTCGTCGCCGTCACCTACCGGGCTGTTGTTTCTCAACCCATCCCTGTTCGCATAGTAGACTGCCAGTCGCCCGGCCAGGGCGCCATCGGCGAGCACGCCATTGGTGTAGCCCTGGGCTTCGAACAAACCCTTGTTTCCGGTACCCACTTTGAAACCGTATTCCGTGCCGGCAACAGGCGCCTTGGGAATGACATTGATTGCGCCGGAAGTGGTGTTGCGACCATACAGTGTACCCTGGGGGCCCCGCAATACTTCCACCCGCTCCATATCGTAAAACAACGCATTACCGCTGCTGATGCGTGGCAGATACACCCCACCCTGGTAAACGGCAATTGACGGGTCACCATCATTGGTGATCGCATCATTGGATATGCCCCGGATGGTGAACTGGGCGCCACCAAAGCCGAGATTGAGGTCACCGAACTTGAAATTCGGAACCGCCATACTCAATTCTTCAGCCTTGACGATACCGGTGCGGTCCAGTGCATTCTGATCAAATGCTGACACTGCCATGGGTGTGTCCATCACCGTAGACTCACGCTTCTCTGCAGTTACAATGACCTCTTCGAGTGTGTTTTCCGAACTCTGAGCCAGCGCAGAGAGAGGGATGCCGGCAACAAAAAACAGGCTGTAGACTGCAGGTAAAAGTAGCCTGACAGAGGGGATTATTCTGATGTTCATCTGGTGCTCCTAGTGCTCCTTCAATGTGATAATTGCGTAATTATCACATTGAAGGAGCACTAGGGTGCAGGAACCAATACAAGGAGGGGCCGGGGAAAACCACCTTGTCTCCACAGTTCCTGAAAAGCCCACCTTTAATCGGGTAAATTTATTGTGTTTTACCTCAAAGTGAACTGTAACGTACAGTGTGTAATTATGATCGTATACCGGCCAAAGTCAAGGCCCTGTTGGGAAATTTGTATTGCGGTTAGCTGTCAGAGTCTTTCCGGGGCTTGCGGAAAGCTTCAAGGAATCGCCCAACCACGTGTTCTGCGCGTTGGCGCATGGCTTCTGGTGTGGGTGATGCAGAACGTTGGTACAACTGGCCGATATACCACTGGTGCAGCAGCATGCCGATGAAAAATTCAGCAGATTCTTCAGCACTTTCTATGTCGAGCCGTCCGCGATCTTTTAACTTTTGCATGTAGGTCACCAGCAGATCGTGGCTGCGTTTGGGTCCACGTTCGAAATACATCCGTGCGATATCTGGAAAGCGTTCGCGCTCGGCAATGATCAGGCCCAGCAGTGCCTGGTGATGGCGAGAAAAAACAACCCGCAACCGCTGTTCGGCAAAGGTGCACAGCACGGTTTTTATATCTTCTGAAGCCTGCAGTTCCGGTTCTTCACGGTTGGAAACAATACGGTCTACCACGGCCCTGAGCAATACGTCCTTGGTGGGAAAGTAGCTGTAGAAAGTCGCTTTCGAACCGCCGGAACGGGCCACGATCATGTTCACCGAGGTTTCCACATAACCATTTTTCAGGAACAGTGCAGTGGCTGCCTGCAGAATACTGGCTTTTCTCTGATGCCCTCGCTTGGACGATGGCGCGGTCGGTTTTTTGACTGTTTTGCTGTTCGACTTTGATCTGTGTTTCGCCACGATATTTCCCTGGGCTTTTTAATCTTTTTCAGTTGAACCGTTCAACCAGCCTGGTGCGCTGGAAATGCTGTGTGGCTCCAGAAATTCCAGAATTCCCTCGAAGCCCAGATTGCGTCCAATTCCACTTTGCTTGAAACCACCAAATGGAGCCCGGTTGTCCTGTGCAGTTGGACCATGTGCATTCAGATACGTGTATCCGGCCTCTAGTTGCCGTGCCATGCTTATTGCGCGTTTACGATCACTTGTCCAGACCGAAGAGCATAGACCAAATGTGGAGTTGTTGGCTAGTTGAATCGCCTCTGCATCAGTCTTGAAGGGCATGATGGCAATCGCCGGGCCAAATTGCTCCTGTGCGACGATTTTCATGTGCTGCCCGGCACCGGTTACGACCACGGGCCGTTGGAAATAACCCTTGCGGTAAGTCTCTTCGTCCGCAATGTGTCCCAATTCATGAATCATGGCGCCCTGGCGCCTGGCATCTTCAATAAAATCCCTGACAGTTGTCAACTGGGCGGCGTTATTCAGCGGACCCATCGTCACACCGTCGTCGAGGCCGTTACCCACCACGTATTGATCCGTTGCGGCCATAAAGCGGGAGAGCAGTTCCTGATAGCGTGATGCATGCACATAAATCCGCTTGATCGCCATGCAAACCTGGCCCGTGGTCATGAATGTACCGAGCACCATGCGCTGAATTGCCGGTTCATCCAGTACAGCGTCTTCCAGTACCAGTGCCGGGTCGTTGCCTCCGAGTTCAAGAGTCACCGGCTTGAGGGTGTCGGCGGCCATCCGCATCACGTGCTTGCCGGTTTCGACACCCCCGGTGAAATTGATTTTGCTGACCAAAGGGTGTGAAACCAATGCATCGCCGATCTCGGCAGATGCACCAGTCACGACGTTGAGCACACCGGGTGGTAATATTTCAGCCATAATCCGCATCGTCATCGTCGGTGCAATCGCTGCGCGCTGAGCCGGCTTGATAACCACGGTATTGCCAGCTATCAGTGCCTGCGGCAGCTTGGCTCCGAGGATCGATAATGGCCAGTTCCAGGGGACGATCAGCGCGGCAACGCCCCGCGGTTGTCGGGTAACCAGTGTATCGAAGGGTGGGCCTGGCAGCAGTTCATCGGTTGCCAGGCGCTCAGCTTGCCCTGCGCAGTACAAAAATCGGTCGCCTAACCGGGTCATCTCCATGGTTGCTTCCCGCAGGATCTTGCCATGCTCACGGGTAAATAGCTGGATTCTGGCCTGCAATTCACCCTGGTCGGCGACGATTTTATGCGCAATCTGCTCCAGGTAGCTTGCTCTTTGGGCAAATGACAGTGCGGCCCAGGCTGGAAAGGCCTGGTATGCCGCCTCGACCGCCCGGTCTACATCTTCCTTGTCTGCCTGGGCTGCCTCACCAACAATTTCGTCCGGATTCGCGGGGTTCCTGGCTGGATACCATCTTCCGCCGCTTGCCGGCTGCCATCGACCATCAATAATGAGCCTGCTTTGGGGCAGGTGATCGTGTTTCTCCGTTGTGGACACCTTTATTCTCCTGATACAGGTAACGGGCCGGTATTTGCCTGCTGGGGCTCATCGCCGGCGCGGGCGTGTGAATAGATCTCTGTGCCGGGGAAGAAGTCTGCCCAAACGTACCAGAATATCTTGTTGTAGTGTGCAAATGGTTGCAACTGCCGCCCAGCGTAATGTCCCGCGATGCAGCGGCCCTGCGGACCCCATTCTGAGCCGGTCTGCTGGTCAATAAACTGGCCGGGCGAGGATGAGGGCTGGAAACTCAAAACAATGCCGGGCTCAATTTCACGTTCAAAGACCTGGATGTAGTCGTGGTCAAAGGCGGCTGTCAGCAGCAGGTCCCGGTCGCCCAGGCGGTCGTTTATCAAAGGCATCTGTGCAAACAACGAAACCGGGTAGGTTCTGGTCTCCGCCCCGTTGCGCAGCCCCAGCACGAGGGATTTCATGGGCAGCCGCTCATCTGGCGGGTTTTGCAGCGCGTAAACCTTCACCGGACTGGCGGGATCAATCACATCCGCACGGGCCAGCAGCTTGAGATAGAAAAAATCACGCCACTCACTGGCCCTGACCCAAACGCCGGATTGGGGATACAGCGATTGCCAGGTTGCCAGTTGGACCGATATGGTTGTAACGGTCTGTAGTGCAGGACCCTCGTCGCGGGCTTTGTTCTGGATCTGAATCACTGAACAGCCCCTGGACTTATCATAAAACACCATGTTGTTCGCTATGACCGCAGAGATTGAAATCTCAGGGTTACTGAACTCACCCTCCAAAGCATAGGACATGGAACTGTGCGCGAGAATGCAGTGGGTCATAATAAAGGGTGCTTCGCCCTCGGTTTGATAAACGACATGCGGGCGGCGTGCGAGACGGGCGACGAACGCATACGGCTTACCGGTTCGGTCGAGCACTCCAATAACCTCTTCCGCCGGCCCGAAGCGTTTGATCGCTTCTTCCAGGCTGATGAAAACCGGCTTACGCACCGGCCTGAACATCAATGTGGTATGCATAAAGAAACCGAACACGAGGATGCTGCCATACAGGACAGCCATTGCAATGGTGAGTCTGGAAACGGTATCAACAGTGGCGAGCGGGTAGAGTGCTGCGGCAAGCAGGATGACAGAAATGGCCAACAACCACTTTGACTGGCTATAGATAAATTTTGCTCCGGCCGCATCGGCAGCCAGTTTGTGCGTCAGCATCAAGACTCCCAGCGTGCCGGGAAGTACTGCCACTGCACCCAGCAAAACGGCGGCCATTGCCATCCACTCTGACCCTGCCATATCAGCCTCCATTAAACGATGATTAAACCTGCTAATAAAACGTCACATATACTGTACTGTACAGTACATACTATGTTAAAACCAGACCCCGGAACTGTCAATTGGCAGCGCGCCCGAAAGCCGCTTTCCATTGCGGATCAAAGCAGGGTATTTGTAAGGAAATATTGGCGTCGCACAGCCCATCACCTCCACCCGTAACTTTTTTTATTATCCATCAGGTCCCGGTATCAGGCAGGTCGACTTGCGTGAGGTTGTCGGTCTGGTAGGTGGCATGCAGGAAACAGGTTTGCTCGCCCATCTGTACCAGTTTTTGAATTGACTCATCGCTATCTTCGGAATCAATGAATGTGTGTGTTTCCGGGGCGCCTACGCAGCCAGGTGCGCCGCCCATCATGCTGCCCGGCAGGCTGAAGCCAATGTCCTGCACCACGCGGTATCCATCCAGTTGTTGCTTGACGATGTGTGCATAACGGCCGAGCTGGGTCAAATAACAGAACGCGATACCTGCCGCCAGGTAAGCGGGTCCGCTGGGTGCGCGTTCCTGCCCTCCGGCCAGTGCAGAGTCGTCGCTGAGAAAATGAAAGACACCGCCAATGGGCTTGAATAACTGTACCTTGATAGACTTGATGCCATCGTCACGCAGGCTCGCAATTCCACGTACATGCAGCAGGCGCTTTTGACTGGCGTGCAAACTGGAACCCGCACCACCTTCCACACCGAACACGGACGCTGCCGCTTGCAACTTTTTGATACCATCGGTAGCACAGGCCAGGTCTGCATCGGGTAATGCCTGCACAAATGAAGACCCTGGATCAGGTGGCGGGGTGGTTGAAAAAGAATCAACGCCGGCGACATCAAGCGGAACACCGTTTTTATTAAGGGAAAAAGTACCTCGTTGTGATCCACGCAGAATGGCGTCTCCGGGTGAGCCGATAACAGCAGTTTGCAATAATTGGCGCAGCTCATCGTGGGACGCATCGGAGTCAGCCTGGCAGGCTACCTGTACCGGCAGGGAGCTCGCCTTCAGCGTGCCGCGCAGCGCTGATCCTTCCATGCCATAGTAGTTGTTCAGCACCAACTCCACGGAATCCATCCGGGTACCCTGTTGCCGGGTCAGTGCCAGTAACTCCGACAGGTATGAAGCAGCCATGCCTGCGGTGAAGAAAGCCAGTGGAAATGGTGCCAGGTCCGTGCCATTCAGGTAGGGCCCTTCATCGCAGTACATATGCCAGATGGTGCCTGTGGGACCGTATTGCACGCAGGCCTCTTTTTGCATACCCTCGAGGGCACGGGCGTTGACCCTGACATCGATCCGGTCATTTGACCTGTCATCAAAAGCGGGGAATGCCCTGCTGTCACCAACCCTGTAGAGCAGCGGAAAGCCGCTGGTTTGAATAGAGTTCATCATTTGCCCTGCGTTACCTTATTAACTGTACCGAATGGTACAGTTAATGGTACGAGAGCTGTGGATGGTTGTCAATGATCGACGAACAATCCAGAATACAGTGTGCGAATTCCCAGGCTAAAGCCCTGTTCCCCGGCTCCCTTTATCTGACATACTGTAAGGAAGCCTTACAATATGCTAAACTTCAGTCACTTTTACTGAAAGCAGTACGGTGGGGGTGAGTCGGTAGTTCGACGCATTTGTCCGGCTGTAAAGGCAAGCATGGCACGAGCGGTAACACGTGATACAGCTAACCTGGAATCTTCCACACGCAATGACACCAAGGCTGGAAGTTTAAACAGCGGCCCACTGGATAAATTGCTTGGTTATCATCTGCGACGGGCACAAAGTGCCACTTTCCAGCATTTTGCCGCACATTTAAGTCACCGCGATATCACCCCGGGCCAGTTAGGCTTGCTGGTGCTGATCGCGTGCAACCCCGGGGTCAGCCAGACTTCGCTGGCGCGCGAAGTCGGTGTAGAGCGCTCGACGCTGGGTGAGTTTATCGATCGCTTTGAGTCCCGGCAACTGGTGGAGCGAAGGCAGGTGGCCACCGATCGTCGCATCCACGCCATCCACCTGACCCGCAAGGGCAGACGGTTCCTGGACCGGATCCTGCCGGAAGTAGAAGCACATGAGCGTGAATTCACCCAAACTCTGTCGGCGCAGGAACTGCAGACACTGATGCGTTTGCTGAAACGGCTTGCGGCGTAGAGATCACGGACATAACTGAAACCAATCCATTGCTGGCCTGGTCGCCTGTGAGCATGCAGTCACCGGAGTTTCCGGCAACGTGGGCGTGTTGTCTGCTCAACAATAATGCCGTTATCTGTCGCGCATCAAATGGCGATAGCCGCCACTGATCAGGGCAGCAATATCCAGCAATAACCCTGGTAACGGTGAACGTGGACGATAAGCCAGATAAACCCCGCGCCACTGCGGACCAAATTTTGCCTTGAAGCTGCGCAGACCCTTGTAGCTGTAAAAGCGGCTGCCATGTTCGAACGCCAGGCGCGCGACCTTTTCCGACGTGCTGGCATGGCGTGACTGGCCGACGCCACTGAGTGGTGCAACACCCAGCTCAAAGTATTGGTAACCACTGTTGCGGGCATATTCAATAAGCCGTACAAACAGCATATCCATGGTGCCTTTTGGTGCGGTGGGCAAACTTCGCATCAGGTCAATGGCCAGTTGTTCACGCGACCCATAGGCCGGCATCAGCGAGGCAAAGGCGACAATCTGCTCACCTTGCCTGACCAGTGCCAGCGGGCTGCGTTGCAGGTATTCGCGATCAAAGCGCCCCAGCGAGAAACCTTTCTCGGCTGTATGTTTACTGTTGAGCCAGGCATCGGACACGGCCTGCAATTCATGCCACCGCGTCTCGCTAAGCGGGTGCTCCAGCATTTCGAAGCAAGCCCCGGCACGCTCCGCCTGATGAACACTGCGGCGCAGTGACCCGCGGTGCTTGCCGGCAAGCGTAAACGTTGCAGTCGGCACCAGCGCCCGTTCACCGAGCTTGAAGAGCCTGAAACCCAGATCGTGATACAAGCCAAGCCCAGCTTCGGAAACCTCATAAAATACTGGCTCCAGGTTATACAGGTCAGCGAAGTTGTAGAATTCTTCAATAGCATCACGGAATACCGCACTGTCCCCATTGGGGTCCCCGAGAACCACCAGGCGGTGGCGAATGCGCACATACGGGATCAGCACCCGTGCGCCGGCGGCATAGAACAGTTGTTTGTCACCGGCTAACACCAGGTGCGCGAACGGACCGCCGCCATGGTGGTTCAGAAACTCACCTGCTGCCGTCAGTGCGGCATGGTCAGGCCGGTTGTCGTCGGGGCGTGGCAGGCGGAAAAACAGCCATCCCAGGATGCCCAGGGCAAACAGCGGCAACCACAGCAGTGAACGCAAAAAATGCTCGGCGTGCACCGTACGCGACGCTGACCAGTGCAGAACATCCAATTGCCATGCATTGTCGGTCACCAGGTATCCCAACGCCACATACATGCCCAGCGATACCAGCATCGCCAGCAGCCAGCGGGCGGTGCGCAGACTGATGAGCGGAAAGGTCTGGCGATAAAACCGGGCACGCTGCATGCGCAACAGCACGGCCAGGGCGACCAGGAAACTTGCCTGCACATAATGAAAGTCCTTCAACGTGACCAGCAGGGCACCCAACAGCAATACGGGAATAACCACCTGGTAAACACGTTTAACCTGGCGGACGATACCACCGGCCAGAACCACCAGCATCACGCCGACCAACACGCTGCCAAGATGCAGGCCCTGCAGCAATATGTCCGGCAGCGACATATGCCAGTCGGCCAGTTGCTCATCCACCGGCCCCGGTAGCGCTGAGTAAACCAGCAACACGACACCGGCAGCAAATGTCAGGTAGGCCAGCGCCCGCACCGCTATCGCTGAAAACAACACCAGCGGCAGGCGCAGCGGTGCGAGCAGTGGATTTACGTGCCAGTGGCGCAGCAACGGGCTTAGCGGAGCATTGTCACCCGAGGTCAACACTGAACCACCGAGATAGATACCGATGAGCCACGGAACAAGGTAGTACACGATCCGAAACATCACGAGACCGGCCACCAGTGCATCGCTGTCCATACCCTGTGTGCGCAGTAACAGGAATAGCGTTCCATCAAAGACGCCTATACCGCCAGGCAGCATACTGGCAACGCCTGCCAAAGCAGCCGTTACAAAAGCGACCCCCACCTCGGTGAGGGAGGCATCGACACCTGCTGCGGTGATGCTCAGCCAAACAGTCAGGGCAGCAAGCAGCCAGTCGAGGATGCTGATCCCCACCAGGCCCGCCTGTCGTCTGCGGGACAATGCCGGCAGGTTGCCGAGGAAGCGGCGGTGGAGCCGGCCATCGCCGGTCAGCAACAGATACAGCGGCAGATAGGCGGCCGCCACTGTCAATGCGCCAGTGCTTACCCATGTTTCGTGCACCGAACCTGATAACCAAAGTGGCCATGCCAGTGCGGAGAGGCCAACCGGGATGGTCAGCATGACCAGTGCGGCGTGGCTGGCAGCCTGGCGATGCGACAACCTGGCCCTGCCGGCCAGCAGGTACCTCAGGCCGGAGCCGGTCAGTCCGGCCAGGCCCACCACATTGTTGAAGGTATTCGCTATCCATGCGTCGTGCGCCCAGGCACGCCAGTGACGCCTGATACCCTGCACAGGTGCGATCAGCAGATCGTAGGGTGTCATTGCCAGAATAGCCAACAGCGCCAGTATTTGTATAGCGAGTACGGGTCCAACTGGCATCAGGTGCAGAGCATCGCGCACGCGCAGCAGATCGATCGATGAGACCTGCTGCCAACCAACAGCCAGTACGGTGGCCAGGAACAGAACGGGGATGGCAAAACGGACCCTGCGAAAGCGCCGCGTGGCGGCCCCGTCTTCGGTTAACCCCGCTGCTTCCGGCTGTCGTTCGTTAGGGCCGGCAGGGCCTGACCGGCTCATGTAACCACCGAAAATACACTGGCATGGCGATACCGGTAATAAACCATACGCGGGTTTTTACGGTAATTTCCTGCCATTTCCTTTTTCCGTAAACTGAAACTGAGTGTCCATTCTACGAGTGTCCATTCTACATATTAAGCATTTAACCGCAGGGATGTCGATTTCATTGCGCCCTGGGCCTGTCCGTCATACATCCTGGCTGATATCCACCATTAACCGGTCGATATGCACCAGATTTTTGTTGATCAGACTTGCCGATTCAGCCGTGCAATAGCTTCGGGCAATGGCATAAAACTTGCACCTACGAGGTTGTGCCAATGGCTGTTCCGGGGTCAGCGCTGGCAAGAGGCCGTACTCATAGATTTGTGCGCTTCATTCCAGATCAGGTGTGGGTGCAGCTTAAGGCCTACGACTGGCCGGGGAACGTCCGGGAATTGCGCAATGTGCTGGAGCGGTGTGTTTTGCTGGCAGCAGATGAAACACTTCCTGGCCACTGGCTCAGGCTGGGATCAGCGCCACAGTTTCTCAGACGACTGTCAACCCGTGTCTGGGTGGAGCGCAGCGTGCCGGCAGGCCGGCGATTTCATTGAGGGCCGCATGGGTGTAGCTGTGCGCCATTTTGCCACGCCAGGCGGCAGCAAAATCAGTATTATCCATCGGTATAGCCACCTTTTGGGCCCTGTTTGCAACTTCGATGATCAGTTCCTCGCTCATGACCTGTCCGACCAGTAGCGATTCTACATCTACTGGCATCGGGCTTGAGCCCACGGCGCCAAGATAAACGGCGGCCCGGGTGACGATGCCATGCTTGTCGGTCCACACGGCCGCAGCGACCGAAAGTACCGCAAAGTCAATCGAGCCCCGCCGCCGTAGCTTCCAGAATGCCGAACGGCAATGGTCCTGATCGGATGAGGTGGGGATCAGGACTTCAGTGAGTATTTCATCAGGCTGTTTGCTCAGGTAGTCGATACCATCGTCAACGAGCAGCTCATTGACGGGAATCACCCGTTCACCGTCGTTGCTGACCAGTTTGACGCTGGCCCCGAGTGCACACAGGACAGGCGCGGAATCGCTGGCCGAGTGGGCCCAGCAGCGCGGGGATTTGGTGGCGACCCAACAAATGGAGCCACACTCCTTGAGGCAATAGTCGATGGACTGTCGCCACTCCTCGCTCTGGTTATAGTAGGTGCAGCGCGTATCGACGCACAGATTGCCGCCCAGGGTTGCCATACTGCGTAGTGGCGGCGAAGAAATAGATGCCACGGCTCGTGCGAAGCTCGGGAAACGTACTCGTATTTCAGTATCGCGAACAATATCTGTCAGGGTTGTGGTGGCGCCCAGCCTCAGTTCACCATTACCGTGTTCAATACTGCGCAGACCAGGCACCGACATCAGGCTCACGACGGTGCGGGCCTGCTGGTGGCGGCGCTTCATATTGGGCCACAAATCGGTTCCGCCAGCAACCAGGCGGACGTCTTCCGAAGCCAGCGCGGCAATGACCTCTTCGAGCCGTTGCGGGGCCCGGAAATCAATCGGTGGTAAGCGCAGCACTGCTCTTCTCCTCGAGGGCCTGGTCACGCTCCTTCATGGTCCCGTCGCTGGAGCCGACGCCCCGGTTTTTCCTGGCGCGGGGGTCGTCAGCAGCGTGGCCGTCGCCACCCTGTTCAGGGGTCGGTACAATGAGTGGGTCGCCGTAGTCAATTGTTGGGAATCCTGTTGGTCCGACGCGGCCATCTTTGCCTTTGGCCATGGCCTTCAGGCCTTTCATTATCAGGTCAGGCTGGATTGGCACCTGGTCGACCCGTACGCCAACCGCGTCAAAAATCGCATTGGCCAGTGCCGGAATAACGGGCAGTAGCGGCCCCTGTCCGACCTCCTTGGCACCAAAGGGACCGCGTTGGTCAGCGGTTTCGACCAGGTAGCTGGTGATTTGCGGCATGTCGTGGAAGCCCGGGCTCTTGTATTCCAGCATGGACGGCATTTTGTGGACCAGGGCGGGTGAAAGGCGTTTGGGCAAACGGCGGAATTCCTGCTCCTCCATCATCGCCTCACCCAGGCCCATGTACACGCCGCCTTCAATCTGTCCCAGCACCAGCACCGGGTTGATGGCCTTGCCGATGTCGTGCGCGACCCAGACATGCTCCACATTGTAGAGTCCGGTCTCTGGATCCACCTCGACTTCGATGACGGCAGCGGTATAGGAATAGGTTGGCGACGGACCGACGCCTGAACCACGATAGCGACCCGGCGCACGCGGGGGGGTATAAGAACCGGTAGTACCCAGGGTCCCAAAGCGGGCTTCAGCCGCAATTACCGCCTCGCTAAAACTGAGGCCCTTGTCGGGGTCGCCACTGTAGAAAACCCGGTTGTCGGCAAATACTAGGTGGTTTTCCGGCACTTCCAGTTGCTTGCTGACGGCCTTGGCGATCAGGTCACGCGCCCGCTCGGCTGCCTGCAGGGCGGCCTGGCCGACCATCAGGGTGACCCGGGAAGAATAGCTGCCCAGGTCTACCGGCGTCAGATCTGTATCAGCCACACACAGGCGTATATCGGCCAGGCTGATACCCAGGACCTCTGCGACGATGGCTGCAAGTACGCTGTCCGAGCCCTGTCCAACTTCCGCCTGACCGCAGAACACGGCTACACCGCCACTGCGGTCCAGCTTCAGTTGAACACCGGATTGCGGCATATGGTTCCAATAGATCGGCAAGCCGGCCCCGCACATATAAGCGCCACAAGCGAGGCCCAGTCCGCGACCTTCGGGCAGCTTGCCGTAACGCGCCTTCCAGTCGCTGCCGGCCACGACGGCTTCTATACATTTTCCGAGCCCGACCGTGCCGAGTTGCAGCCAATTGGCTGTCACGCTATTTTCCAGCACAAGGTTATTCAAGCGTAACTCTGCCGGGTCCATACCCAGGCGCTGTGCCGCTTTATCCAGTTGCACTTCAAACGCGAAGCGGGGTTGTGGTGTGCCATGGCCCCGTTTAGGTCCGCAGGGTGGTTTGTTGGTGAATGCCCGTACTGCTTCAAAGCGATAGTTCGGTAGTGCATAGGTTGTAGTCTGCAGGGCACCGGTGTACAGGGTGCTGGCGACGCCGTAGCTACCGTAACCACCCCCATCCAGTGCCGTGCGCAAATGTTGCGCAGTCATGCTGCCATCTTTGCGAAACCCGGTGCGCAGATTCATCAGTACCGGATGCCGACCGCGATGGCAATAAAACACTTCCTCGCGGGTCAGGGTTGCCTTGACCGGCCGGCCCAGTTTCAATGCCATTTTGGCGACGACCATCTCGTGATTGAACGGGTCGGTTTTGCCACCGAATCCGCCACCGATGGAACAGGCGATAACCCGAATCCGGGATGCGGGCATCTGCAGTACCCGCGCGAGCGCCCGATGCACATAGTGGGGCGTTTGCGTCGAAGAATAAAGGGTGACCCGGTCTTCATCCTCAGGTACTGCGATCGCGGCATGTTGCTCGATGGGCAGATGGGTGTTTCCCTGGAAAAAGAGGGTGTCTTCGAGGATGATATCCGCCTGCTCGAAGCCCGCCCTGGAATCGCCAAACTCGAGTGAGATCTTTTTGTGCAGGTTGCCTTCATCGCCATATTCATGAATACGTGGCTCGGGGGTTTTCAGCGCGGTCTTAACGCTGTCGATGGTTGGCAATACTTCGTATTCCACCTGCACGGCGAGGGCAGCAGCATGGGCCTGATCTTCGGTCAATGCAGCCACTGCGGCGAGCGGATCGCCGACAAAGCGTACCTTGTCGATGGCCAGCGCGTGTTCATCCCGGGATACCGGCAGGATGCCATAGGACACCGGCATTTCCTCACCCAGCATAATATCCAGGACACCGGGCATATTTTCTGCTGCCGAGCAATCAATATGTTTGATATGAGCATGTGGCACGGTGCTGCGCACCAATTTGACATATACCATGCGTGGAAAACTCAGATCATCGGCAAATTGAGTTTGTCCGGTGACCTTGGCGTGTCCGTCGACGCGCCGGAAGGGCGTGCCTATCAGTTGAAGTTGTGGCTGTTCACCCTCGGCCCGGGATGGTTTTGCAGTGGATTTGGTATCTGCTTTTGCCATGGTTCGGCCCTTTGAGCGAGGTTAATCGGACGCCATTGGCAGGGGGGTGCTGAGGAACTCTTCTGCCGGTGGTCGCCAGCTATCACCCCTGGCCATCGCAGCCGCCCACTTGACGGCCAGCACGATCCGGTTGTAGCCAGTGCAGCGGCAGAGATTACCGGATAGTGCTTCCCGGATCTGTTCATCACTCGGATCCGGTTCACGTTTCAATAGCGCTTTTGCCACCATCAGGATGCCCGGAATACAGTAGCCGCACTGGGCGGCACCAAGGTCAGCAAAGGCGGTCTGCAGCGGATGAAGCTCATTGCTTTGTTGCAGGCCTTCAACGGTCTCGATATTGCGGCCGTTCAGTTCTGCGGCCAGCATCAGGCAGGAAAGTACCGGTTCGCCGTCAACCAGCACCGCACATGCACCGCATTCACCCAGCTCACAGCCATGCTTGGTGCCTGTCAAACCACACTCCTCACGCAATACTTCCAGCAAGCTGTGATGGATCGGGAAGGCGACGGTGTGCTCTTCGCCATTGATTCGCAGGACCGATGTCATCACCGTGGTTTGCACCACGTTTAACGGAAGTTTCGTGCTGATTGTTGAGGCAGAACCCACCTTGATCCCCTGGATAGCGGTTACTTAAATCCGGTTAATTGTTAGGTAGCCTTACAATATATCGATTGCTTATTGATGTCAATCAGTCGGGGTGTTGCATCAACGGCGTATTGTCCCTGCCACAGAGTGTGAGCATGGTGCATTGAGCCAGCCCCATTCAGGGCTTTCCCGGGTTTACAGAATTGCTAAAAGCGACACATTATTCATTGTAAATAGACTTGTTATGTATCGCTTTAGTGCTTAAGATGAACGTTATAAAGGGTAAAATGATGATTCCTGAAAACGAGCTGACTACGATGGCACTTAAACAGATTTCAATCTTTCTTGAGAACTCACCAGGCCGGTTGCTTGAAATCACCACGGCGTTTGGAAAAGCCGGCATCAATCTGAAAGCATTGAGCTTGGCCGGCACCACCGATTTTGGGGTTCTGCGACTCATTTGTTCCGAACTGCACGAGGCGCGCAATATCGCCATGGAGCACCGCTGGCCCGCGCGGGTGGATGAGGTGTTGGCAGTTCGCATCCCCGACCATCCCGGCAACCTCGCGGAAATACTCACACCGCTCAGTGATGCCTGCATTGATGTGGAATACATGTACGCTTTCACAGGTTATTCCCCCGAGGAGGCAGTCATGGTTTTTGGCTTCAAGGACGTTGAGAAAGCCGCCGGTGTGCTGCAGGGCTGTCATGCTGCTTTGGTAGGCGCGGACGAGTTTAAAACACTTCAGAGCAAGGGATCTTAAACAGATGGTAAACAGTACAGGTGAAGGGTTTGCTCCAAACAGAATTGCTATTATCGGTGCCGGACCGGTGGGGTGCGTGTTGTCTGCTGCTTTCGCGAGCACCGGACACGAAGTCATTCTCTGTGACCTGGTTGAAGAACTTCTTGGCCCGGCACGGGATCCCGGAATCCGCATTGAGGGTGCGCTGCAAATCACAGGCCGGGTTGCGCATACCGTCACGTCGCTGGATGCGCTGGCCGAGGATCCGCCAGAACTTATTTTTGTAACATCAAAAGCAACCGCGTTACCCCTGAT
>VAPH01012713.1_pt1 | contig 16114 bp, 13 predicted proteins | sample 3393861 | NCBI WGS metagenome assembly VAPH01 (sample SAMN08290439, study PRJNA428436) | hydrothermal vent metagenome | isolation source: Deep-sea hydrothermal vent chimney | place: Atlantic Ocean: South-mid Altantic Ridge | reverse complement strand
GCACTTGGGCATCCATGCCCGGCGCACGACTGCAGGGATGCAGGAGGTAGAGCGACTCAGGAGACAAAGCCGAGGCGCAGTTGCCGAGAGATCTCAACCCACGGAACTTCAGTAGTATCAGGAAGTTACAAGATTCCTCCGCTTTGGTCGGAATGACAAACATATATTGTTCAGAGTTTCCCTAATACAAAAATACCAATATAGACGGGTACAACAAAACCTGCGTTAACCCTGAACTGTAGTAATTACCCGCTTAATTAACGCAATTTATTAAACATTAATGCTGCACCATTGTGATGCAAACTGAATGATTAATCAAAACCTTGTGGTTTATATTTGATAACGATCGATCACTTATTTGGATGGTACAATAAGGCCAATGGATATCAAAATTGTCAACAATTTTTCTTCGATAAAAAAAGCACATTGGCAAAATTTACAAACGAATGGCAACCCTTTTCTTCGATATGAATTCCTGGATCAACTGGAACGAAGCCGTTGTGTTTGTGATCAAACTGGCTGGTTACCTCACCACATAACACTTTATGATAATGAGCCTGGTAAAAATTCGTCACTCATTGGCGCAGTACCGCTTTACCTCAAAACACACTCTTATGGTGAATACGTCTTTGATTGGGCCTGGGCAAATGCATTTGAGCGAACGGGCCAACAGTACTACCCAAAACTTGTGGTCTCTGTTCCTTTCACGCCCGTGACAGGCCCACGACTGCTTGTTGCCAAAAATCAGGACCGGGATACAGTACAGAAAATATTAATCTCTGCTGCCTGCGAACTTGCTGACCATTTAAAAGTCTCCTCGTTACACTGGTTGTTCACGACCAAAAAAGAGCTGGGCCTGTTAACCAGTAAAAACTTTTTGGAGAGAACAGGCTGTCAGTTCCACTGGAATAATAATAACTACCGGAATTTTGACGACTTTATTGCAACTTTTACATCCAAAAAAAGAAAAAAAATATTGCAGGAACGACGTTATGTCCGCGAAGCTGGAATTACAATGGAAACGTTGACCGGGGAAAATATTACCGAAAAACACTGGCGTCAGTTTTACCAATTCTATAGATCTACGATCGATGCCCATTTTTCCACGGCTTACCTGAATTTTGATTTTTTCCAGGGACTTGGGAAGTCAATGGCAGATGACATAGTGCTGGTGCTGGCTCATCGAGACAATAAAATTATTGCTGGCGCACTTAACTTTAAAGGTGATGATACACTTTTTGGTCGCTACTGGGGTTGTACCGAAAAACACAACGGCCTGCACTTTGAAGCCTGTTACTACTCTGCCATTGAGTATTGTATTGAAACTAACATGCAACGTTTTGAGGCAGGCGCGCAAGGTGAGCACAAACTTAGCCGGGGGTTTATTCCTGTACCAACTTACTCTGCACACTGGCTGGCTCACCCGGAATTTTCATCGGCAATTGATGACTTCCTGAAACGTGAGTCTCATGGAATCGAACACTATATGAGCGAACTATCTGAACATAATCCTTATAAATAAATCTGCATGTTTTAAATATCGCGTTTAGCGCATACAATTTAAGTATGTTTATGCTGCCTGATGATAAATCCGACCTGCGCTTTCCGCCGGTAGATCTTGCCTCGCCAGAAGGATTGCTGGCGATTGGTGGTGATCTGGCAGCAGCCCGCCTGTTAGAAGCATACAAGCATGGCATTTTTCCCTGGTATAGCGAGGGACAGCCAATCATGTGGTGGTCGCCTGACCCCCGTGCGCTGCTCTTTTCCGGGAACATAAAAATTTCCCGGAGCCTGGCAAAAACAATTCGCCAAAATCGCTTCACTGTCTCATTTGACCGTGTTTTTCCCGATGTCGTTCAGGCATGTAGCGAACCTCGTGAAACACAGGCAGAAACAGGCACCTGGATTACACCGGCAATGATGGCTGCCTACTGTAAGTTGCATGAAATGGGACATGCCCATTCGGTAGAGGTCTGGCAATCAGAAAAACTTGTTGGCGGTCTTTACGGTATTAGTCTCGGACGTGCCTTTTTTGGTGAATCCATGTTTAGTCGCGTTAGTAACAGCTCCAAAATTGCCCTGGCCATGCTGGCGAAACAACTGGAACGGTGGCATTTTCATTTTATCGATTGCCAGTTACCCTCGGACCACCTGGGTTCGCTAGGCGTTGAACCTGTTACCAGGGAAAAGTTCTTACGGGAATTAAAAAAAGCCCTGACATTCAAAGATAAACCTGGTGCCTGGTATTTTGATGATGACATTCAGGAACTAAAAGGAAGATAATGACAGGATACGGATGTAAAATTTTTTTTCGAATTATTGAGTCGTGATCAAATCATAAAAAATGACTGTCCAATATAATAAGCCTGACCTTTTTCTGACCATGCCCCATGCATGCAGCTATCTTGATGATTGTACCGCGACCACACTATTCGTTGACCCAAAATATGAATGCCAGAAAAAAATATTTTCCCGGTTTATGCAACTGGGTTTTCGCCGCAGTGGCAATCTTGTTTACCGCCCCCATTGTGATAATTGCCAGGCCTGTATTTCAGTTCGCATTCCAGTAAATAAATTTTTTCCTTCGAGAAGTCAAAAAAGAACATTACAACGGAGCCAGGATATCGAGCTCATAAAGACAAAGGCAAAATATAACGAGGAGCACTTTCAGCTATATTGCCGCTACCAGGAAAGCCGGCACCCGGGCGGTGATATGGCAAATACAGACCCGGCCAAGTACATGGAGTTCTTGTTAACAGGACATACAGAAACCTGGTTTTACGAAATGAGACTTAAGTGCAGCAAAGAACAGAAAGTCGGCAAGCTGCTTGGTGTCGCTGTGATTGATGAACTGATCGATGGCATTTCGGCGGTATACACTTTTTTTGACCCCGGGGAGCACAAGCGGGCACTGGGTGTTTTTGCCATATTACAGGAGATTGGGCTGGCAAAAAAAGCAGGACTGGCGTATGTATACCTTGGCTACTGGATCAAGGACTGCCAGAAAATGTCCTATAAAAAGAATTATCGGCCCCTGGAGGGATTCACGGAAGGCAAATGGGCAAGCCTGGAGGGAAATGCTCCGCCTGGCTTCGTCAGCTCATTCGCAAAAACATAATCTAAGGCTTTACCCACCCAAGCCCATCGGGCATTATACGGCGCCAGTAGAACTGGTAAGTTGGATAAATAAGGCAAACGCCGATATTTCATAGATTTGTTTATGATGCGGGAACCTGGAGCTCCGGGCTTATTTAATTTTCATTTAACTTTGAAGAGAAAGTATTTTGGCAAAAGAAGAAAGCATCGAAATGGAAGGCACGGTCGTTGAAACGCTGCCCAATACCCTGTTCAAGGTAGAACTGGAAAATGGCCATGTTGTAACAGCGCACATATCCGGGAAAATGCGTAAGCATTATATTCGCATCCTGACTGGTGACCAGGTTACCGTTCAACTCACGCCTTACGACTTAAGCAAAGGCAGAATTACCTACCGCGCACGTTAGCGCTGTCAAGACAATGCGCCTGAACTCTTAAGTGCGAATACATGCAAAACCCGGCCAGCACAACCTTTTCGACCGCCGCACTAAAAGTAAATCCACGATAAAACACGAACGGCTCACCATTCATTTTCGTAGGCTATCGGGGCTGCAAGACTGACTCGATTAAAAAATTAGCGCTTAACGAGTCTCGCCTTAATTTATTTCGCCTGGTCTATCTTGAGAACAAATTCACCTTTTTTCATCTTGATGAGTGCGTGGCCGCCATTCGCCAGCTTGCCAAATAATATCTCATCGGCAAGTGTTTTCTTGATTTTATCCTGAATAAGCCTGGCCATGGGTCGTGCGCCCATTGCCGGGTCATACCCGTGTTCAGCCAGCCAGTCACGTGATTCACCATCAAGCTCAAGGGTCACATTTCGATCTTCCAGCTGACTCTCCAGCTCCATAATAAATTTATCGACAACATGTTTAATGGTGCCTTCATCCAGGGCGACAAACCGAATGACCGAATCAAGTCGATTGCGGAATTCAGGTGTGAACAGGCGTTTGATTTCTGCCGAATCATCATGGCTATGATCCTGCTCGGTAAAGCCCATGGTGCTCCTGCTGGCACTTTCGGCACCGGCATTGGTGGTCATCACAATAATAATATTGCGAAAATCCGCTTTGCGTCCATTATTATCGGTCAGACTACCGTGATCCATTACCTGCAATAACAGGTTAAATACATCCTGGTGTGCTTTTTCAATTTCATCAAGCAACAGCACAGCATGGGGATGTTTGGTAACCGAATCGGTCAGCAGTCCACCCTGATCAAATCCAACATACCCGGGTGGCGCGCCAATTAACCTGGAGACCGTGTGTCGCTCCATGTATTCAGACATGTCAAAACGTATAAGCTCGATTCCCATCACATGGGCGAGCTGACGAGTCACTTCTGTTTTGCCGACACCGGTCGGCCCGGAAAACAAATAGGCGCCAATGGGTTTTTCCGGATCCCGTAGTCCGGATCGTGATAATTTTATTGCACTTGCCAAAGTGGTTATTGCTTCATCCTGACCAAACACAACCATCTTCAGGTCACGTTCAAGATTTTTTAGCGCACTAATGTCGGTTTGGGAAACAGATTTCGGCGGTATTCGCGCAATCTTGGCAACTATATTTTCAACATCATGAACGCCGATTGTTTTCTTGCGTTTTGATGGTTTCAGAAGTTGCATGCTGGCACCCGCTTCATCAATCACATCAATCGCCTTGTCCGGCAGGTTGCGGTCATTGATATACCTGGCAGATAACTCCGCCGCACTTCTGATGGCCTGAGAGGTATAACGAATACCGTGATGGTCCTCGAACCTGGAACGCAGGCCGCGTAAAATCTGGATCGTTTCTTCCACTGAAGGCTCATCAATATCGATTTTCTGGAATCGTCTTGACAGGGCCCGGTCTTTCTCAAAAATACCGCGGTATTCCTGGTAGGTAGTCGAACCAATACATTTTAATTCGCCACTGGCCAACACCGGCTTGAGTAAATTTGAAGCGTCCATGGCGCCGCCCGATGCAGCGCCGGCACCAATAATGGTGTGAATCTCGTCAATAAACAAAACCGCCCCTTCCTGCTTTTTCATATTAGTGAGCACGGCCTTTAATCTTTTCTCAAAATCGCCCCGGTACTTGGTGCCCGCCAGTAACGCGCCCATATCGAGGGAATAAATAACGGCATCAGCCAGTACTTCTGGCACTTCGTTATCAACAATTTTTTTGGCCAGGCCTTCTGCCATGGCGGTCTTGCCAACACCGGCCTCGCCCACATAAATTGGGTTATTTTTTCTGCGTCGACACAAGACCTGGATGGTGCGCTCAAGCTCGTTATCGCGACCGATTAACGGATCGATCTTGCCCTCACGGGCCCGCTCATTAAGATTGACAGTGAAAACATCCAGCGGGCTTCGTTCTGGCGCGGTTGTTGTCTCGTCTGCCTCGTCTGGCGCCGGTAATTCATTTTGATTGTCCTCGGGCAGCTTGGAAATGCCGTGCGAGATAAAATTAACCACGTCAAAGCGGGTAATATTTTGCTTGTGTAAATAGAAAACTGCATGGGATTCTTTCTCGGCAAAAATAGCGACCAGTACATTGGCGCCCGTTACCTCTTTTTTGCCCGCTCCCTGGATATGCAATACCGCGCGCTGGATAACGCGCTGAAAACCCAATGTTGGCTGGGTTTCGATCTCTCCCTCGGTCGGTAATACAGGCACGCTATCTTTTAGAAAGGCATCCATGTTTGAGCGTAAATCATCCATGTCGCCACCACAGGCTCTCAATACCCGTGAAGCGGTCGCGTTATCGAGCAACGCCATGAGCAAATGCTCAACAGTAATGTACTCGTGACGCCGGTCACGTGCACCCTGAAATGCGGCGTTAAGCGAATTCTCAAGTTCTTGAGATAACATACCCATTCTAAATATCTAAACCCTGATAATTTGTTTGTATTTAACCAGTAATAACTTTAACTGGCTCTAATTTCAGTTTAGCAGCAAAATTCTGATGCGCATTTAATATTGATAAAATTACAAAATATTTTGGTAATTAATTGAAAACATTTGCCTAATCTGGCTCCAGTGTACACTGCAGTGGATGTTTATTTTCATTGGCAAAATTCAATACTTCCTTGACCTTGGTTTCGGCAATGTCCTTGGTATAAAGACCGCAAACACCAACACCCCGGGTGTGGACATGTAACATGATTTGCGTGGCCTGCTCCTTGTTTTTGTAGAAAAAACGTTCCAGGATGACCACCACGAACTCCATGGGCGTATAATCGTCATTCAGCAGAATAACCTTATACATGCGTGGTTTTTGCAGGCGTGGCTTCGCTTCCTCTACCAAGGCCTGATCGTTATTTCGTGGGTACTCTTCCGGCATCAAATTCTTCTCGTCAATATTACTGTCATACTAGTGACTCCATTTTGAGGCTCTTGCGCAATATTTCAAGTCCAAAAAAACGCGTTAATCACCCGGTCTTAGCCATCCAAAACCGGGCGAGCCGTGAAATTATGCAAGCTGAATCTTGACTTAACGCAAAAAAGCAGGATCATGTTGCTTTCTAACTAAAAAGTCGTGACAAACTAATAACAACGGCTCGGTGTGAGGTCTTTTTTAATTGGCCAGGGAAATTTACTTAAATTTATTACTGAAATAAACAGGGGTTTGAGTATGGCAAATGGTACCGTGAAATGGTTCAGCAACAGCAAAGGATATGGTTTTATTTCTCCCGAAGATGGTGGCAATGATGTTTTTGCTCACTTCAGCGCCATAGAAATGGATGGCTACAAAACCCTGAAACAGGGTCAGGAAGTAAGCTTTGAGCTCAAGGAGGGGCCCAAGGGCCCACAGGCCCATAATATCCAGGCATCCACTCCTGCTCCCAGCACGCCTGCTACAGGTGAGGCGCCGGTGACAGCACCACCTGAGGCATCACCACCTGTCACGACGCCAGAGGTTGTCCACTAAATTGATCTACAAGCGAGAATATAATCCTGTGCGTGGGCTTACCTGACTGGCTTGATGGGCCCGCTCGTACAATTGTGTGCGCAGTTGTAGCGCCGGGTGCTTTATTTACTTGCCGGGTCCCTGGCCCTCTGCCATATTTTCGATCAGGGCATCACCAAATTTCGAGCAACTAATTTTTGTTACGCCTTCCATTAAGCGTGCCAAATCATAAGTGACTGTTTTGCTCTTAATAGCGCCTTCCATGCCCTTGATGATTAAATCCGCTGCTTCAGCCCAACCCATATGACGCAACATCATTTCGGCAGATAATATTAACGAACCGGGATTCACCTGGTCTTTACCGGCATATTTCGGCGCCGTGCCATGGGTAGCCTCAAACATCGCTATGGTGTCTGACAGGTTGGCACCAGGGGCAATGCCAATCCCACCGACCTGGGCGGCCAGGGCATCAGAAATATAATCGCCGTTTAAATTCAAAGTTGCAATCACGCTATACTCTTCGGGTCGCAGCAAAATTTGCTGCAGAAAAGCATCGGCAATGACGTCCTTAATAATTATTTTTTTACCGCTCGCAGGATTCGTGAACTCGCACCAGGGGCCGCCATCAATCTCGACAGCGCCAAATTCCGACCTGGCAAGATCATAACCCCAGGACTTGAAACCACCCTCGGTAAATTTCATGATGTTACCCTTGTGCACCAGGGTGACGGAATCACGGTCATTGTCGATAGCGTACTGTATTGCCTTGCGTACCAGTCTTTCAGTGCCTTCCCTTGAAACAGGCTTAATACCAATACCGGAAGATTCAGGAAATCGAATCTTGGTGACGCCCATTTCGTTCTGCAAAAAAGAAATCACTTTTTTTACTTCGGGTGTACCTGCGGCCCACTCAACACCTGCATAAATATCTTCCGAGTTTTCACGAAAAATAACCATGTTGGTTTTTTCGGGGGACTTGACCGGGCTGGGGGTGCCGGCAAAATAACGCACGGGTCGCAAACAAACGTACAGGTCCAGCTCTTGACGGAGCGTGACATTCAGCGAACGAATACCGCCACCGACAGGTGTCGTTAATGGCCCCTTAATAGAAACCGCAAAATCTTTGACCGCGTTCATGGTTTCTGCCGGCAACCAAACATCTGCACCATAAGTCGCGACCGCCTTCTCGCCGGCAAATACTTCCATCCAGGCGATTTTTTTGTGGTCACCATAGGCTTGTTGAACCGCGGCATTAACCACTTTTTGCATGACCGGGGTTATGTCGACACCAATCCCGTCGCCCTCTATATAGGGAATAATGGGCCTGTCAGGGACGCTGAGGAGACCTGCTTGCGAGACAGTGATTTTCTCACCATCAGAGGGGACAGTTATTTTGTCGAACGACATACTACTTGCTCCATAATCATCAAATCTAAAAGGAGGCGCATTGTACAAGGATGTGCAGGTGCCGCAAAGCCCAAGGATGGGCGAGCGCGGCCATTGTACACGGCAAGGATTGTTCCCGACAATCCTCTTGCATTCCCGCCTACTGTAAAACCCCTACGGGTTTTATTCAGCATTTCCTCGCTTTGCTCAGGTCATCCCTGGCGGTCAGATGTGCAGGTGCCGCAAAGCCCAGGGATGGGCGAGCGCGGCCATTGCACAAGGACGTGCTGGTGCCGCGAAGCCCATGGACGGGCGAGAGCGGCCATTCTACAACGTGACCGCCTTTTCACAAAGCAGTATTAAGGCCAGTAAAAACTGTTTTTGTTCGGTGATCCTGGCCATAGGTGGCAGACTTAAAAGGTAGCCCCGGCCTGCAGGTATACCTGGTTCTCACCAATTACATCATCCAAACCCTTGGCAAAACCAATACGCATGGGCAGTAAAAAGTTGTAACCAAATACAATATCGGTATTCAACTCGACACCCACACCTGTGTAATATTTATCTGGCCTGTTTTCATCGTCATCCCAGGTACCACCGGTATCCACAAAAACGGTGGCGTGTAATTGGTGTAGCCCAACTGGCGGAACAGTAATGCCACGTTGTACCCTGAAAATTGGCGCCCGGTATTCCAGCGAGGCCATTTGCATCCGACGACCTTCAAGTATTGAAAGTCCGGTGGGATAACCGCGCAAGGCAAAAGCCCTTTGATTAAACGGGGATGAAACGACAGAACTTCCAAGATACGAAGGGGCCGTCCCGGCTCGTCGACTACCGCCTAGCCTGAAAGGTCTTGGTGCTTGCGTGCCCCATCCTCCCACTGCCCTTATGCCCAGTACATGCTCGTCGAATAATTGAAAGTACTCACGCCAGTCGAGAGAATAAATGCCGCCGGTATAATCTCCGCCCTCGATAATCTCACTATTTTCGGCCACAAGCCGTATGTGACGCCCGTCGCTGCGGCTTACTGACCTTGGATAATTCCAGGTTGAATCATAAACAATCGCGGCACCCGCCAAATTATCGATCTCATCTGGTTCTTCAACAATTTTATCTTCTACCCAGCCATCGGATTGATAATCTCTTAATGCCGTGACATGAAATGAAGCGCGTCGATCCAATTTAAACCAGGGCAGTATTGTTTCAAACTGGTACAAATCATGTTTACGTACCCGGTAAGGGTCACGGTCATCGTTACTTGATCGCTGAATCTCGTTATACCGGGAGGCATGTAATTTTGGAATGACATACCAACCATCATAAATATAATCAAAAGAACCGACTGGCCACTTGTTTGTAAAGTCGTAGGCAAGATCAAGGAAATAGGTATGTTTTTGCAGCACATCCCAGCCAGAGGTAGTGATACCAAATTCATACCCTGCATCATCCAGTGTCACACGGGGAAACCACCAGCGCGGACGCAAGGTCTCCCAGGGGGAATAGTCTGTTTCTTTTATCTCATCTGTTAACGGGATAATTGGCTTAGGGATAGCTGAGGTGCCGGGTTCAGCCACGGGTGTTTGCAGCGGTTGCTCAGCCAGTGCCAACTTGTAGATATCAAAGCCTTTACTGTGATAACCCGTGTAATAAAGTGAATTACTCGTGGTATCCAGTACAGGATTAAATGCACCGCCTTTTACGTTGGTGAGGGTAACGAGTTTTTTAGTTTGTCGATCAAGACTGCGAATATTATAAACCCCGCCATGGTCGCCACTAAAAATAATGGCCTTGCCGTCCAGGCTATACTGCGGCTGCATTTCAATAGTACTGGTAGTGGTGAGCTGCCTCCATTTGCCAGTACTAAAATCAAACTCTTCAATATTCCAGCCTGTGTTTGGTCGCCGTACAGATGAAACTAAATATTGTCCATCAGGTGAAACATCCAGGCCCGATAAAATTTCACCAGCTCGGGCTGTCCAGATCGTTTCCAGCACTTCGCCCTTAAGGTCAAGCTTATGCAAACTACTTATACCCATTTCCAGGCGAGCAGCAATAATACTTTTTCCGTCTGGCGTCCAGGCGCCAAAATGGTAACGGCCACAACTTGTAATCTTGTCCTTACTTCCTGATTTTGGATTAACAAGGTAAAGGTCATAATAGAACCTGGCGTTTCTGCATATCTCCGCCTGGGCCACAACAATTCCTGCGGTGTCATGAAGATCAAAGGTTGCACCAGGATTTACGTCTGTTAGATGTTTGGCCTTGTCTGCCCCCTTGCGCTTCACCATCAAGGCCACATGGGTACGAAAGTCATCCTTTACATAATAAAGTGAACCTTCATCATCCACCCGTGATACGCCGGTACGATAGCCATGACGGGTAAGCTGTTCACCTTTGCGAATGCCTGATTTTTCAATTTTATCAATTTGTGGCTGATATTTTTGATTCAAATAACCTGTAAACTCATCCCAGATGCCGCCCTGTCCGGTGCCGAAGGTATTTTTCATGTTTGTATTAACGAGAAATGGAAACCAGTTAGTGCTCATGTCTGCAACCATGGCCTGTATTTTTTCTTCGCCTTTTCGTTCTTTGACAAAATTAAAAAAGTTTACACCATATAAATAACGAATCGTGCCGGCCGGCCATTCAACTGTGGGCTGGTTCACGTGCCGTACAGATTTAACGCCAGCATCTACTTCCATGCGCATGATCATATCGAAATAACTGCTTTGACCTCTGCCAACACCGCGCTTTTTATCCGTTTCGTAATAGGTCGACAGTCCCTCGATTACCCAGCCAGGCTGGAAGGCGTTGGGGAAAACCGTGAAAAACCAGAGCCCGCCATAACGGCCAAAAACGCTCCTTAATCCTTTAGGTCCGTGGGTCGCTTTATCCAGGTGTAAAATATGCACGTACTCATGGGTAATGACGGTCTGCAACCAGTCTGAATAATCCTCAAGACTGTTCAACCTGTCCGGGGGTGCCAGGTATATCGCACTACGATTGCTTGGAAATGGTGTGGCATAACCATTCGAAAGCCCAAACTCATCAGTTAATATAATGTCGGTGGGATCTTCAGGTTGCCAGTCAAAAATGGGGGAAAACTTTGCGTGAGCCTGCTCTGCGATTGCCAATGCCTTTTCAGCAAGTTGTTTGGCGTCATTGTGATAATGCAGTCTGAAATTTTTACTCTCAAGCGTTTTCCAGTCCAGGGCCGGGTCGTGGCTTAAACCTGCCTTTGCTACCGGTATAAACTGAATACTGGTAAAAATGAGAAAACTAAAGATTAAGAAAATTTTGTGGCCGATAATGCTTTTAGGCATGTATTTTTTTCCTTTACAAAAAACTCAGATAATCTTTAAGGCCGGATAAAATTATAATCAGGTAAGATTATGGTCATGTAAGATTATAATTAGTCAAGTTACAAATAGGTTACAGATTTTTTAAAATTGATTTTATGCAGCGTTATTATATGAAAATCCGGAAAACCCATGTTAATACGCTTTAACAAACCATACCAGACACATTGCCAATTTAGTGGTGATGGCGAGACGCTAGGCCAGTACATTCAAATACCGAATGTCTACCCCGCCGGTCGTCTCGATAAAGACAGTGAAGGGCTGTTGCTGCTCACTGATAACGGTAAATTACAGGCGCAAATTAGCGACCCTAAACACAAACTACCAAAAACTTACTGGGTGCAGGTCGAAGGTGAGCCCGACAAGAATGCCTTATGGCGACTCAGAAGAGGAATTGTAATTAGCGGTAAAAAAACATTACCGGCAGCAGCAAAAATTATCCCGGCCCCATCAATTTGGGCCAGGCAGCCCCCTGTTCGCGAAAGAAAACATATTCCAACCCAATGGCTTGAGCTGACAATTAAGGAAGGCCGTAACAGGCAAATCCGTCACATGGCAGCAGCCATCGGTTTTCCTGTTTTACGGCTGGTACGGGTTGCTATTGGCCCCTGGTCCCTGGAAGATCTGGAGCCCGGTCAGTGGCAGCAGACGCCTGAATCATTCCCATGATCAAGCCCGCATCTCTCCAGAACCTACTCCTGGATGCCGATCACAGGCTCGAAAGTGGTATAATTTGTGATCTGATTTACTGAATAATTTTTCTTTATTAAATATTTTTTCAGGCTACCAATGCTTAAAAATTCGGACAAACACGTTGTGTTAGGGCTCTCAGGCGGTGTCGACTCGGCCGTGGCCGCCATGGTGTTGCTTGAGCAAGGCTACCAGGTCACTGCCTTGTTCATGAAAAACTGGGAAGAGGACGATGATGCCGGTTATTGTGCAGCAGCAGAAGACCTCGCTATTTCTGAAGCTGTTTGCAAATGTCTGGGCATCCAGTTGCATACCGTAAATTTCTCCGCGGAGTATTGGGATCGTGTCTTTCAGTATTTTCTTGATGAATATAAATCAGGTCGGACACCAAACCCTGACGTACTTTGCAATAAGGAAATAAAATTCAAGGCCTTTCTTGAGCATGCTATAAAAATGGGCGCTGACTACATTGCTACCGGGCACTACGCCGGCGTCCGCCATCAAAATAATAAATACAATTTAATTAAAGCAAAAGATCAAAATAAAGATCAAACCTATTTCCTGCATTCACTGGGTCAATATGAATTAAGTAAAAGTATTTTCCCCCTGACAAATATGCATAAAGACGAAGTTCGTGAAAAAGCAGAATCAGCAGCACTACCCAACTATGACCGCAAAGACAGTACTGGCATTTGTTTTATCGGCGAACGCCGTTTTAAAGATTTTCTTGCGCAATACCTGCCGGCCCAACCGGGTGACATTCAGGCGCTGGATGGCAAGCACAAAGGTCGGCATGACGGGTTAATATTCCACACGATTGGTCAACGACAAGGACTGAAACTGGGCGGTCCTGGTGGCCCCTGGTATGTGGCCGCTAAAAATATGGAACAAAACATCCTCTTCGTGGTGGAAGGCGAATCCCATCCGGCCTTGTACAGTACCGGGCTAATCGCAAAAAACCTGCACTGGATCAATGGCGATCAGCCATCCCGGCTTGCCTGTAGTGCACGTATTCGTCACCGCCAGCCAGTACAGGACTGTACAGTAGAGATTTCGGGTGAGTTAGCCCATGTTTATTTCAATTCACCACAAAGAGCTGTGTCCCCAGGCCAATATATTGTATTTTATACTAAGGATGTTTGTCTGGGCGGTGGTATTATTCAGCAAGCAGTCAATTCAAAAGAAGAAATGAATGAAACTATTTCGCATAATACTTTAGAACAGGATAATTTAAGACAAGATAATTAAAATATTATGAATAATAAAACGACTCTCGACCTGACGCCGCTTACTGCTATTTCACCGCTGGATGGGCGTTACGCAAAAACAACTGAACCCCTGAGGGAAATATTCAGCGAATATGGTCTGATTCATCATCGGCTTATTGTAGAAATTAAATGGCTGCAAATGCTCAGCGGCCATGCCCAAATTCGCGAAGTATCCATATTATCAGATGAAGCGAATACAATGCTGGAAAAAATTATTACTGAATTTTCTATTGATGATGCTTTAAAGGTAAAGGAAATTGAGTCGGTTACCAATCACGACGTTAAAGCAATAGAATATTTCCTGAAAGAAAAAATTAAAGGTAACGAAGAGCTGAATAACATCAGTGAATTTATTCATTTTGCCTGCACGTCTGAAGATATCAACAACCTTGCCTACGCTTTAATGCTGCAACAGGCAAAAGCAAGTATTCTGATCCCGGCAATGGATGAGCAAATTACATTGATTGAGTCCATGGCGTCACAATTTTCAGGAATACCCATGCTGGCAAGAACACATGGGCAACCGGCCTCCCCTACGACACTTGGCAAAGAAATGGCCAACGTAGCCTACCGTTTGCGTCGCCAAAGAGATCTGGTTTCCGCGATTAAAATTTTTGGCAAAGCAAATGGCGCAGTCGGAAATTACAATGCCCACATTTGCGCCTATCCAGAGGTAGACTGGGCGGCGGCCGTGCAGACATTTATCGAGGATATGGGTCTTGCTTTTAACCCCTATACTACCCAGATTGAACCACACGATTATATAGCTGAATTGTTCGATGCTATTGCCAGGTTTAATACTGTCTTGCTGGATTTTAATCGCGATACCTGGGCCTATATTTCTCTCGGATACTTCAAGCAAAAAGTAGTAGCCAATGAAGTTGGTTCATCAACCATGCCCCATAAAGTAAACCCCATTGATTTCGAAAATTCTGAAGGTAACCTGGGTCTGGCCAACGCAATGCTTAAACATCTGGCAGGCAAGTTGCCAATCAGCCGATGGCAAAGAGATTTAACTGATTCAACCGTTTTAAGAAATATTGGCATCGGGTTTGGTTACTCACTGCTTGCCTATTCATCATGCAAACGGGGTATTAACAAACTTGAAGTAAATGAAACAACGCTTGCCCGTGATCTTAATAATAACTGGGGTGTTTTGGCAGAACCAATTCAAACTGTCATGCGACGCTACGGAATAGAAGAACCTTACGAAAAACTGAAGGCGCTCACGCGAGGCCAGGATAATATTACTGCCGAAACCATAAGAAATTTTATTGATACCCTGGAAATACCTGATAAAGCAAAATCCGAACTTAAGGAGCTTACGCCAGCCACTTACACTGGCAACGCTGAAAAACAGGCGGAAAATATTAAGCCTGATTCATAACCTGGCTCTGGTTAAACATAAATTTATACGATCTCTTTAGAACTTTTGATGGTAACCATCTTATGACTAAAAAGAACAATTCAGCAGCGACAAACGACCTGGAAAACGGACAATGTAATGGCCGGGATGCAATACAGCTGGCGGTTTTAAAAATTATGCGCGCTACTGATCGTGAATGTATCATCATGGGGCCTGTTCTGGATCCACGAATCTTTAATCACTCGGAATTTATTGAGGCATTGACGACCTTTGTCACGCGCCACCCCCGAAATATTGCAAAAATCCTGATTGAAAATAGCAGCCAGGTTATAAACGAAAATGGCAGGCTGGTCACCTTATGTCGTCGCCTGAATGAAAATTTACGCATAAGAGCCATGCCGGAAGAATACCAGGGCCAGTCTGATTTGTTTCTTATTGCTGATAACGAGACGCTACTTTTCCAAAAAAGTATCAGCAGCCCCTATGCCGTCGTTACCTTAACTGACAAAACTGTCGCCGCGCCTTATAAGCGTCGCTTTGATTACGCCTGGCAACACAGCATTCCCGTGCCCGGTTTACGTAGCCTGGGACTCTGAAAGGAATTGTAAAATGAAGCTTAAGCGGCTTAGTCGTATTTTTTTACTACTGATCACTACCGCAGTTTTGACGGCATGTGGCGGGCCATCAGGGCATTCAGAATACAGCGCCAAAATTGCCGCTGAAGCCGCTGACATCGCTGTCGGCATGGTGGGCAAGCCGTACCAGTATGGCGGTAACACACCCGCCAGGGGTTTCGATTGCAGCGGGCTGGTGCAATACAGCTATGCAAAAGCGGGGAAAAAAATACCCCGCAGTACCCGACAGCAAAGGCGCTACTCCAGCAGCATTTCGTTAAAAAATGCCAAAAAAGGGGATTTGCTGTTTTTTAACCAGCAGGGCAAAAAATCATCTCATGTAGGCATTTATTTAGGTAACAAGCGTTTTGTACACGCGCCATCCTCGGGGAAAAATGTGAGAATCTCTAAACTTTCAGGTTATTGGCAGAAACATCTCGCCAGT
>VAPH01000663.1_pt1 | contig 16120 bp, 14 predicted proteins | sample 3393861 | NCBI WGS metagenome assembly VAPH01 (sample SAMN08290439, study PRJNA428436) | hydrothermal vent metagenome | isolation source: Deep-sea hydrothermal vent chimney | place: Atlantic Ocean: South-mid Altantic Ridge | reverse complement strand
TGCCACGGCGCCGATGGTACAGGCAAAAACTGGATCGGCAGTTTTCTTGAACCCCGTCCGCGCGATCTAACTGATCCGCAAGTCATGAAGGGCATGACGTTACAGCGACTCCGGCGCGCCATCGAAGACGGACTCACCGACACAACCATGCCGGCCTGGAAAGATGTACTGGAGAAAAAGGAAATCGACGCATTGATAGCCTACATTCATACAGCCTTTCATCCCCTGCCCGGCTATGAAAAGAAATAACTTCAGAAACTCGAAACTCAGGCCTCCAGCGCACGTTTTCCGTAACGGCGATCTTCCTGAATTTTCAGCTTGTTGCTGTGGGCAAAATTCATAATAAAGTCAAAGGCGCCGGGATTGCTATCGGCAAGGCCTCGCGCCACCACCAGGCATTTTTCACCGCCAATAATGCAGGGCTGTACGCTACGGGCATAGTGCAGACGATGATCATCGTCAAACCTGGCGAGAGTAGAGGAAATGCGCTCGATCCAGTCACTGGGGCGCAGACGGCCGCCATCTTCACGGGTACTATGAATAACCAGAATATCTTCTTCTTTACCGGACAAGGCGTTTACCTCTATGCTGGGTAATAATGAAATATCGGCGTGCAGTCTGTGTCGGCGTAAGTCCTGCAGACTTTAATAACGTCCAGGGGCAGCTGATCTTTCAGATGTCAGGCTGATTTTGAGAAAATTTTAGCCCAAATCAGACAATAGATGAAAGATCAACTGCCCCTAATCTGGATAAACCACAAGATAAGTACCTTTACGAAATAAACAACCCCGCAGCAAGCTACGGGGTATTAGTCGAAGGAACAATCTGAACCGCCAAGACGCAAAGGACGCTAAGAATTATTTGCTAAAACCTGGCGTCCTTTGCGTCCTGGCGGTTTAATATTAATCACAGCAAGCTGTGGGGAATTAAACCCATAGAGATTAAATAAAACCAGGGTTGATAATGGACATTCTTCAAGCCATCAGTGGGCGCCAATCCATTCGCGCCTATCTGGATACCGCAGTCGATAAAAAAACCATACACGATATTCTCGATGCTGCACGCTGGACGCCCTCCGGCGTCAACACCCAGCCCTGGCAGGTGATCGTAGTGCAGGGTAAAACCAGGCAGACGATTGGCGATCGCATCATCGCTGCACGTGAAAATGGCCAGAAAGAAAATCCGGATTATGCCTACTATCCCGAAAAATGGGTTGAACCCTGGCGCAGCCGGCGTCTGCAATGCGGCCTGGCCATGTACCGGGCGCTCGAAATCAGCCGCGAAGAGACTGAGAAACGCAAACAGGCCTGGTACCGAAACTATCATTTTTTCGGCGCGCCGGTGGGACTACTGTTCTTTCTCGATAAAAAACTGACAACCGGTTCACTACTGGACATGGGATTATTCATGCAAAGCATCATGCTCGCCGCTCGCCACTACGGTCTGGCAACCTGTCCCCAGGCAGCCCTGGCCGAATATCCGGATATCATCAGGGATACGTTGCAACTGAGTTCTGATCAACGTCTACTCGGCGGCATGGCGCTGGGCTATGCCGACATGAGCCAGCCGATCAACCAGTACCGCCTGCCGCGCTGTGAGGTTGAGGAATTCACCCGCTGGTATGACTGAGCCACACAAGCATCCCGATGAGCGCCCTTATATTGGCCGCTTCGCGCCGTCCCCCACCGGCCCCCTGCACTTCGGTTCACTGGTCGCCGCACTCGGCAGTTATCTCCAGGCGCGCGCCCATCAGGGACGCTGGCTGCTGAGAATCGAGGACATCGACCCGCCCCGAGAAGCGCCCGGCGCAACCAGCGCCATTCTAAAAACGCTGGAAGCCCATGGTTTCGAATGGGATGGCCCGATCACCTACCAAAGCCAGCGCCATGCCCTCTATGAAAATGCGCTGTCTCAGCTGCGTGACAAAAATCGTCTCTATAGCTGTAACTGCAGCCGTAAAATGATTGCCAAAACCAACCCAGGCGGTAAACCGCAGCGCTATCCGGGAACCTGCCGAAACAGGAATCTATTCCACACGCAAACGATGGCCCTGCGACTGCGCACTGAAGACCTTTCATTGAGCTTTCACGATCCCGTTCAGGGCGTTATAAACCATAACATTTATCAGGAGGATGGCGATTTTATCCTTTTCCGACGAGATGGTTTTTATGCCTATGTACTTGCCGTTAGCATTGACGACATGCAGCAGGGCATTACCGAAGTCGTACGCGGCAGCGACCTGCTGAATACCACTGCCCGCCAGATCTACCTTATACAGCAGCTCGGTGGAACTGCGCCCGGCTATGCCCACCTGCCCGTGGCCCGCAATGCCGCAGGTGAAAAACTGAGTAAACAAACCGGCGCTACTCCTCTTCCGCTCACTCAGCCGGTCAGACAACTGTGTCAGGCGCTGAGCTTTCTGGGCCACTCGCCTCCGCCTGAACTAAATGACGCCAGCCTGGATGAATTCTGGAACTGGGCAATACAAAACTGGCAATTAAAGCAGCTGCCTGCAAAAGTAGCCTATACGCCATCACCGTCAGTCTGAACTGAACTGTCTAAATGGCTGATTAGGTGTTACTATTTCTATAGCCTGAATCTCTGGTTGCAGGCATAAGTTAACTCTTTGATAGACGAAATCATGGCGGAAACAGCATACAAAATAGCGCTCGGTACAGACTCGGTCTTTATCACAACATTCCGCGGCTCCTTTACCAGCATGCTGCGCTGGTCACAACTGGAACAGCTGTGGCAATTGCTGCGTAAACAGGATCACAAACGCTGGTACATCTATGCTGTGGGCGAACACCCACCACAAACCTGCTCGGACACAGCGCAACTGCTTTGCTTTATCGATGAAATCGACAAGCTGCTCCGTCAGGAACACCAGGAGGAATACTGCGGCATTGTCTATACCGATAACCGTGAGGATCCCAGCTTCATCAAAATATATGATCCCAACAATCTCGGCGTCTCCTGCGGCTTCAGCGACAACCCGCCCCTGCCCGGCTGGATACTGTCACTTGAAATGCCTGAGGATCTGAGCAAGCTACCGCAACCCGGCAATCGCCGCCGCTGGTGGCAGAAACTTTTTGATTAACCCTGATTTACTAACAAGCACAATAAAAACAGCGCACAACCGCAACCTTTACAAATTCATGACAGACGAGCAAGAGCAATCCACCATCGATAATACCGATCAGTCGAAAGTTGATAACTATGAGCAATATCTGCTTAGTAGTAAGGCTGCCATCATTCAGAAGCTGCGACAGCTGAGTAAAAGCAAGAGTAACATTACCGCGCATTTCGGCGGCGGCAAGTATTCCCTGCTGACTCAGGTCGTCGATGTGCTGCCGGACAAGGATCTGGTGGTGCTGGACTATGGCTCCAATGAAACCACCAACAAAAAACTGCTGCAAAGCGACCGCGTCGTGTTCAAAACCCAGCACGAAGGCGTTACCGCCCAGTTCAGCACGGGTTCACTACAAAAAGCAAAACTGCACGGTAAACCAGCCTTTGCCTGCGCCATTCCCGAGTCCCTGCTCTGGGTGCAGCGGCGTGAATTCTACCGAGTGCGCATTCCGCTGCGAGACAAGGTGTTTTGCGAGCTGATACACGATGAGGAAATTCTGGTTCCCTACCCGGTGCTCGATATCAGCATCGCCGGGCTGGCCATCCGGGTTGACGATCTCGAATACCCTATCGAAGCCGGCATGGCCTTCAATGGCACCCGCCTGATCCTGCCAGAAAATGAATCCGGTCTGGTGAATATTGAAATTATGAATCAGCTACCATTGAAACAGGGCGATCCCGAAGGCAGCCAGCGTTTCGGCTGTGTATTCCATAACATCAGTACCGATATCTCTACAAAAATACAGCGTTATATCTATGACATCGAACTGATGAACCGCCAGACCAGGGATTGATCCTGCAACGGTTTTTAGCACACTGGTTACACAAAGTTGATCAGCAACAAGTTGATTAAAAGCGCAGGAACAGATAATAATCAGAATTCACAGCCGTCCCGTTTTTCATCCAGGAGAAAACCATGGCGCAGGAAAAAATTTACCCCATCCCCGAAAATATCGCCGCCCGGGCGCACATCACTGAAGACGACTATTTTCGCCTGTATCAGCAATCTATCGAGGATCCCGCCGGCTTCTGGGCCGAACGCGCCGGTGAATTTCTCGACTGGACTAAAACCTGGGATACGGTACTCGACTGGGATTACAAAAAAGGCCATATCCGCTGGTTTGAAGGCGGCAAGCTTAACGTCAGCGTCAACTGCATCGACCGGCATCTGAACAGTCGCGGGAATCAGACCGCCATCATCTGGGAAGGGGATGATCCTTCTGTCGATAAAAAAATTACCTATAACGAATTACATCGACAGGTCTGCAAACTGGCCAACGTACTCAAAAGCCGCGGCGTAAAAAAAGGCGATCGGGTCTGTATCTACATGCCCATGATCCCCGAAGCCGCCTATGCCATGCTAGCCTGTACCCGTATCGGCGCCATTCATTCGGTGGTCTTCGGCGGCTTCTCGCCGGAAGCCTTAAAAGATCGCATTCTCGACTCTGACTGCCAGGTAGTCATTACTGCCGACGAGGGCCTGCGTGGTAGCAAGACCGTGCCGCTGAAAGCCAACACCGACCAGGCTGTAGCCCACTGCCCTAACGTCCATACTGTACTTACCGTCCGTCGTACCGGCGGTAACATCGACTGGAACGAGCAACACGACGTCTGGTATCACGAAATGATGGACAAGGCCGATGAAGATTGTCCAGCCGAAGAAATGGATGCCGAGGATCCCCTGTTTATTCTCTATACTTCCGGCTCCACCGGTAAACCCAAGGGCGTCCTGCACACCACCGGCGGCTACCTGCTCTACGCCGCAATGACGACTAAATATACCTTCGACCTGCACGATGGTGATATTTTCTGGTGTTCCGCTGATGTCGGCTGGGTCACTGGCCACAGCTACACGGTCTATGGTCCGCTGGCCATCGGCGGCACCACGCTTATGTTCGAAGGCATTCCTACTTACCCGGACACGTCTCGTTTCTGGCAGGCCGTGGACAAGCATCAGGTCAACGTTTTCTACACCGCACCGACCGCAATTCGCGCGCTGATGCGCGACGGCGACGAGCCGGTGAAAAAAACCTCTCGCGCCAGCCTGCGCATTCTCGGCACCGTGGGCGAACCCATCAACCCCGAAGCCTGGGAATGGTATTACCATGTGGTAGGCGATAGTCGCTGCCCCATCGTCGATACCTGGTGGCAGACCGAAACCGGCGGCCACATGATCACCCCCCTGCCTGGCGCCACGCCGCTGAAACCGGGTTCAGCCAGCCGCCCCTTCTTCGGCGTTGTCCCGGGAATCATGGACACAGGCGGCAAACTGATCGAAGGTAAAGCCGAAGGCGCGCTGGTCATGTGCCATCCCTGGCCCGGCCAGATGCGCACGCTCTACGGTGATCATCAACGCTTCATCGACACCTATTTTTCCACCTACCCCGGCTACTATTTTACCGGCGACGGCGCACGGCGTGATGCCGACGGCTACTACTGGATCACCGGGCGCATGGATGACGTGCTTAACGTCTCGGGGCATCGCATGGGTACAGCCGAGGTGGAAAGCGCGCTGGTGCTACACAAGGCGGTAGCAGAAGCTGCCGTGGTCGGTTTCCCGCATGCGATCAAGGGACAGGGTATTTATGCCTACATCACCCTGGTAAAAGGCGTAGACGCGACAGAAGAACTGCGCAAAGAGCTGGTGCAACAGGTGCGCAAAGAAATCGGCCCCATCGCCTCACCGGATGTAATCCAGTGGGCGCCCGGCCTGCCCAAAACTCGCTCCGGCAAAATCATGCGCCGTATCCTGCGCAAAATTGCCGCCAACGAGCTGGATAACCTGGGCGACACCTCGACCCTGGCCGACCCGGCTGTGGTCGATGATCTGATTGCAAACCGGGCGAACAGGTAACAGGTAGTATCAAGAATATCCTTTCAACGCAGAGGCGCAGAGGACGCAAACTATTCTGGTGAGTTCCTTTCACCTTTGCGTAGAAATGTGGCTACGTCCGAATCCGCTCCGGGCATTGGGTATTTCCCTCCGGGTTCCGGCTATCGCAAGTCACCCTGCGGAAAATACCCAATACCCTCCGCTTGAGGTACGGCCTTTTGGGTGGGTTGAAACCCGCCCTGCATTTTTCTATCTTTGCGTCCTCTGCGCCTCTGCGTCTTTGCGTTAAAATACGTCCTATCCAGGCAAGCCATCTATTCAGCGCAGCTCCATCAATCTTCGCGCGAACAGATCCTGCCAGCCGGTGCCGATGGACTTTTCATACAGTTTTTTGATCACCGTACGTTCACCCGGCTTACGCATCATCAGTATTTTAAACTTTTCCTTATGCCTGTCTTCCGGGTGCAGGTCATACAGGCCGAAAGAGCCGATATAAACGAGCTCGCCCGGATGCACAGTCACAATACGCTGATAGGCATCAATCTTTTTCCGTACCAGGTTATAACGCTTGTTCAGGGTCGCCAGCGAGGAAAAAATGTATTTGCCCGGCTTCAGGTTTTCGGCCATGAAGTCCCCGTTTTCGTATATCAGCACCCGTGGCGGGCGATTGAAAGGGCGGATATATATCTTGCCATACTCGCGCAGAGTCACCTCTGTTACCCGCTCTGGCGCCTGAATATTACCGAATATCATCCCCATCTCCGGGGCTTTGATCTCTTCCGGCGGCGCAATACCTGCGCCGATGCTGCTGCATGCGCCAAGCACAAGCAGCAGAGACATGAAAAAAATAATGTTTCTTGCCATGACCCCTCATCGATATTGTCTGATAGAACAGATTTTCTTACCGCAAATAACATTCACATAGCGTGCCAGTTTCCTTTGCACAGGCACAAAAAAAGGGCCTGACGGCCCTTTTTTTATTTCGCCCATTCAGGCCTGTGGCTCGGCTTTAGCTTACGCCCACCGCTTTCATGCTCAGGCGAATACGGCCCTGCTTGTCAATTTCCAGCACCTTGACCTTGACCATCTCACCTTCGCTGAGCTTATCGCTAACATTTTCGACCCGCTCTTCGCAGATTTGCGAGACGTGTACCAGTCCATCCTTACCCGGCAGAATGGTAACAAATGCGCCGAAGTCCATGAGCTTGGCAACCCTGCCTTCATAGATCTGGCCGACTTCGACATCGGCCGTCAGGCGTTCAACTTTCTCGCGCGCTTCATTGGCTGCCGCCTGGTCACTGGAAGCAATCTTGATCGTGCCGTCATCACTGATATCGATAGTGGTGCCGGTTTCTTCGGTAATCGAACGAATGGTCGCGCCGCCCTTACCGATTACGTCACGGATCTTGTCCGGATTGATCTTGAAGGTAACATAACGCGGCGCAAACTCGGACAGTTCTTCACGCGGCTTATCGATAACCGCGTTCATTTTCTCAAGAATGTGCAGGCGGCCTTCTTTGGCCTGGTCCAGCGCAATCTCCATGATTTCTCGGGTTATGCCTTCGATCTTGATGTCCATCTGCAGGGCAGTAATGCCGTTGTCAGTACCCGCAACCTTAAAGTCCATGTCACCCAGATGATCTTCATCGCCGAGGATATCAGTCAGTACCGCAAACTTGTCCTCTTCCTTGATCAGGCCCATCGCGATACCGGCAACCGGCGCCTTCAGCGGTACACCGGCATGCATCATGGACAGGCTGCTACCGCAGACCGAAGCCATGGAGCTTGAACCGTTGGATTCGGTGATTTCAGATACGACTCGCAGGGAATAGGGATATTCTTCCATATCCGGCATCACGCCCAGCACGCCACGCTTGGCCAGACGACCATGGCCCACTTCACGGCGCTTCGGCGTACCAATACGTCCGGTTTCGCCGACAGAATAAGGAGGGAAATTGTACTGCAGCATGAAGGGATCACGGTAGGAACCTTCCAGCGCATCGATAATTTGAGAATCACGTTCCGTACCCAGGGTGGTCACGACCAGCGCCTGAGTTTCGCCACGGGTGAACAGGGCTGATCCATGTGTGCGCGGCAATACGCCGACTTTTACGGTGATGTCACGCACAGTGCGAGTATCGCGTCCATCAATACGAGGTTCACCACCAAGAATCTTGCTACGCACAACCTTCTTCTCAAGTTTTTCAATGGCATCGGAGACTTCTTCCTCAGAACAGCCTTCGCCTTCTTCGTCAACCAGCTTTGCCTTGATTTCTTTGCGAATTTCACTCAGGCGTGTATAACGCGGCATTTTTTCACGAATGGTGTAGGCTTCGGCGAACTGCGCTTCACCCGCAGCCGCTACCGCTTCATTCACAGCAACATTTTCTTCTGCTGCCTGCCAGTCCCAGGCAACCGTACCGGCATCAGCGACCAGTTCACGAATCGCCTTAATCGCCACCTGGAAAGCGTCATGACCAAACATGACTGCACCCAGCATCACTTCTTCAGACAGTATTTTGGCTTCGGATTCCACCATCAACACGGCAGCATCGGTGCCGGCCACAATTAGATCCAGCTCTGAGTCTTCAATTTCGGTCTTGCTTGGATTCAGCAGATACTGGCCATCCTTATAACCTACACGCGCGGCGGCAATCGGACCGTTAAAAGGTGCGCCAGACAATGACAGTGCGGCAGACGCACCGAGCATGGCCGGGATATCAGGCGTCACCGCCGGATCCAGCGACATCACCGTACAGATAATTTGAACTTCGTTGGTAAATCCTTCAGGAAACAGCGGCCGAATAGGACGGTCAATCAGACGGGCAGTCAGCGTTTCATTGTCAGACGGTCGGCCTTCACGCTTGAGGAAACCACCGGGAATCTTGCCTGCGGCGTAGGTCTTTTCAGTGTAATCAATGGTCATGGGGAAAAAGTCCCGACCCGCCACTTCCTTTTTATTTGCAACCGCGGTCACCAGAACCACGGTTTCGCCCATGCTGACCATGACCGCGCCAGAGGCCTGTCTTGCTATCTCACCGGTTTCGAGCGTGACAGTATGATCACCAAACTTGAATTCTTTTTTAACAACGGCCATGAAGGTTCCTTAAACGATAAACTTGACGAAAAATTATTTGCGCAGACCCAGACTTGCAATCAGCTCACGGTAACGCTGCAGATCCTTGTTCTTGAGGTAGTCGAGCAGTTTGCGACGCTGACTAACCATACGCAACAGTCCCTGACGAGAGTGATGATCATGAATATGGGTTTTGAAATGATCGGACAAATCGTTAATACGCGCAGACAATAGTGCAACCTGAACTTCGGGAGATCCCGTGTCAGTACCTGAACGCTGATAGTTTGAAACGATGTTCGCCTTGCTTTCGGCATTAATTGACATCGCAAGCTCCTGTAATTACATAAAAATTGGTGAATCAAAGAAAGCGCGTATTCTACCTGCGCGCAGGTGCCCGAGACAAGCTAATTCAGGGAAAATACGCTAATTTCACTGGAATTACGGCGAATTTATCCCGAATTGATCAGGCGCCGGGGCGCGACCCGCCCATCGCCCAAAATCTGGCCTACACCGAGAAAACAATCATCATCGGCAAACAAACAAACCCAGCCGTGAGTCGGCGCTTTGGGTACCTGCACCGCCTGGCCCTGGCGTAGATAATGCGCGCTATCCTGGGTCAATTTCACCTGCGGCCAGTCGGCCAGCGCAGACTCCATTGGCAACAGGCGAGCATCCATGGCCGCAAAACCTTCTTCTTCGGCCAGCTGTTCCAGTTCCGCCAGGGTGATGCTGTTTTCTATTGCAAACGGACCCGCACCCGTGCGCCGCAGAACATTCAGGTGCGCCCCGCAGCCCAGTTCTTCACCGATATCCTGTACCAGCGTACGGATATAGGTGCCTTTTGAACAATGGACGTCAATATCCAGTTCATCCTCAGCCTGGCGCAGCAATTCAAGGCTGAAAATAGTGACCTGACGTGGCTTACGCTCGATCTCGATACCCTGATGCGCCAGCTTGTACAGGGGCTGTCCATCCACCTTGATGGCTGAATGCATGGGTGGAATCTGGCTGATTTCCCCCTTAAATTGGCTGAATACCTCGAGGATGCGCGCCTCGCTGTAATCGTCCACTGGCCGGGTTTCCACCACCACACCCTCGGCATCACCGGAGTCGGTGCGCTCACCCAGTTTGCAGGTGCCCGTATAGTGCTTGTCGGAATCCAGCAGAAAACCGGAGACCTTGGTCGCCTCGCCCAGACAGATGGGCAACAGACCACTGGCCATGGGATCCAGATTGCCGGTGTGTCCCGCCTTATTGGCATTGAACAGCCGCTTGACCCGCTGCAAGGCAGCATTAGACGTCACGCCTACCGGTTTGTCGAGTAAGAGAATGCCGCTGATATTGCGACCTTTGTTGCGCCTGCGTCGAGCCATGAATGAACCTGATTAGTCCTGATCCTGTTGCTTATCCCGATCGGCTGTCACAGCAGCATCAATCAGGCTCGACAGCCGGTTGCCCTTGCTGACAGACTCATCATAAATAAATTTCAGCACCGGCACAGTACGCAGGGTCATGCTTTTGCCCAAACAGTGACGCAGGAAACCGGCGGCACGTTCCAGCACCTCCAGTGTTTGCACCATATCATGTTCTTCGTCGAACACGGTGACAAATACCTTGGCCACCGACAGATCACGCGACACATCCACCGCAGAGACCGTTACCATTCCCAGCCGCGGATCCTTGATTTCCTGCTGAATGAGAACCGCCAGTTCACGCTGGATCTGTTCACCTACACGGCGGGTACGGCTAAAGTCTTTTGGCATTAGAGAGTATTGTCGTTAATAGAGTGCATATTTCTGGTTCCCATGCTCCGCGTGGGAACCCATACGCTATATGCATTCCCACGGAGACCGTGGGAACGAGTCATTTTGTACGGCTAAAGCCGCACCTACAATTCGCGCTGAACCTCGATCATTTCAAATACTTCGATTTGATCGCCGGGTTTGACATCATTGTAATTCTTCACGCCGATGCCGCATTCCATACCCTGCTTGACTTCGTTGACATCATCCTTGAAGCGGCGCAGAGATTCAAGTTCACCCTCATAAATCACCACATTGTCACGTAATACACGGATCGGGTTATTGCGCTTGACCACACCCTCGGTCACCATGCAGCCGGCAATCGCGCCCAGCTTGGGTGAACGGAAGACATCGCGCACTTCTGCCAGGCCGGTGATCTGTTCCCTGATTTCCGGCGACAGCATACCACTCATGGCCGCCTTGACCTCATCGATAAGATCATAGATGACACTGTAATAATGCAGATCCACGCTTTCTTCATCGATCAGGCGCTTGGCCACAGCATCAGCGCGAACATTAAAGCCAATAACGATGGCGCCAGAGGCCACCGCCAGATTGACATCGGATTCGTTAATTCCGCCTATACCACTGGAGACAATTTTCACCTTCACTTCATCGGTTGACAGTTTGTTCAGTGAATCGGCGATGGCTTCGCTTGAGCCCTGCACATCGGCCTTGAGCAAAATATTGAGAGTACTGACTTCACCCGTTTCCATCTGCGAGAACATATTTTCCAGCTTGGCCGCCTGCTGGCGCGCCAGCTTCACATCGCGCGACTTGCTGTGACGGAACATGGCCACTTCACGCGCCTTGCGTTCAGATTCCACCACGGTAGCCTCATCCCCGGCCATGGGTGTGCCAGACAGACCCAGCACTTCCACCGGCATCGAAGGACCGGCGCTATCTACCATTTCGCCCTTGTCATTGAGCATGGCGCGCACGCGGCCATATTCCAGTCCGGCCAATAGAATGTCGCCTTTCTTCAGCGTACCTCTCTGTACCAGGACAGTGGCCACCGGACCACGGCCCTTGTCCAGTCGAGATTCCACCACCGAGCCACGAGCCAGGCCATCGGCTACTGCTTTCAGTTCCAGCACCTCGGCCTGCAGCGATACTGCTTCCAGCAGCGCATCCACACCTTCGCCAGTATGGGCAGACACATTGACAAAAATGGTGTCGCCACCCCAGTCTTCCGGGATCACGTCTTCCTGACTCAGTTCATTCTTTACCCTGTCCGGATCGGCGTTTTCCTTATCGATTTTATTAACCGCAATAATCAACGGAACTTCTGCTGATTTGGCGTGCTGAATTGCTTCACGCGTCTGCGGCATCACACCATCGTCAGCAGCCACCACCAGAATCACAAGATCCGTTACTTTGGCACCGCGTGCACGCATGGCTGTAAACGCGGCATGACCGGGGGTATCGAGGAAAGTGATATCACCGGAATCTGTATGCACATGATAGGCACCGATATGCTGGGTAATACCGCCGGATTCACCCGCGGCTACACGGGATTCTCGAATATAGTCCAGCAGTGAAGTCTTGCCATGATCCACATGGCCCATGATAGTCACCACCGGTGCGCGGGGAACCGCATCGCCTTCCTGACTCTCATCTATCAGGGAAGTCTCCAGTTCATCCTCGACCAGCAGCTTAACTGTGTGGCCCATATCCTCGACCACCAGGGTCGCTGTATCCTGATCCAGCACCTGGTTAATAGTCACCATGGAACCCATGTTCATGAGCACCTTGATCACTTCCGCAGCCTTTACTGACATTTTCTGCGCCAGATCACCAACACTGATGGTTTCCGGTATCGAGACTTCGTGCACGATGGGCGCAGTCGGCCGGGTAAAACCATGTTCACCGGCTGCCGAAACCGTAGACCTTGCTACGCGTTTCGGTTTTTTCCGCCGTCGACCCGATTTATCGGCGGTGACATGCAATTCCTTGCGCCCATAGCGGGTATCCCGATCAGATTTGTCATGCTTGCCAGCAGGCTTTTTATGCTTGCCACGGGTCTCGGCTTCGGGCGCGGCAGGTGCAGGCTTGGCCGCCGGCGCAACCGGTTCTGCTTTCTTGCCTTCTTCCGCCTCACGTTTTTGTTCTTCCTCAAGCTGGCGGGCTTTTTCCAGCTCGGCGTCTTTTTCAGCCTGACGTTTTGCTTCTATTTCCTGCTGTCGGCGTTTTTCATCATCTTCACGCTGACGCTGCTCTGCCAGCAGTTTTTCTTTCTCAAGTTTCGCTTTTTCAACCGCAACCGTGTCTTCTTCCTGCACATCTTCACGTTTGACGTAGGTGCGTTTCTTACGCACTTCCACCACCACCGACTTGGATTTACCATGCCCGGCAGACTGCCTGAGTTCGCTGGTTGATTTGCGGTTCAAAGTCACTTTGCGCGGTGATGCAGCATTCGGCTCATTGGCAGAGTCTGACGCATGTTTGTTGCGCAGGAAATCCAGCAATTTCATTTTCTCTGAATCGCTGATGCTTGCATCAGCATCACTGATGCTGACACCCGCTTCTTTCAGCTGTGTCAGCAAGCGTTCTACTGAAATACCCACCACTTCTGCAAATTGTGTGACTGTTACATCAGCCATAAAGTTGTTCTCCTGCCCTGGGGCCAGAATTAATTGTTCTGCTCTTCTGCAAACCACGGTTCACGCGCGGTCATAATTAATTTCGCAGCCTGCTCTTCCTCAAGCCCTTCGATTTCCAGCAGCTCATCCACTGACTGCTCGGCCAGATCCTCCATGCTAACGATACCGTTGTGCGCCAGCTGGTAGGCCAGATCCTTGTTCATGCCTTCCATCTTAAGCAGATCATCCGCCGGCTCTACACTGGTCAGTTCCTCTTCGTTACTAATCGCGCGAGTCAGGAGAACATCCTTGGCCCGACCACGCAGTTCCTCGACGATGTCCTCGTCAAATTCCTCAATCTCCAGCATCTCGCTCACCGGCACATAGGCGACTTCGTCGATGCTGGTAAAACCTTCCTGCACCAGAATCACTGCCACCTCTTCGTCCACATCCAGCATGTCCATGAACATCTGTTGGGATTTCTGAGTTTCCACTTCGGATTTTTCCGCAGCGTCTACTTCTGACATGACATTCAGGGTCCAGCCGGTCAGCTCACTGGCCAGCTTGATATTCTGGCCACCGCGGCCGATGGCCAGCGACAGCTGATCTTCTTCCACGGCGATGTCCATGCTCTTACTGTCTTCATTTACAACAATCGATGAGACCACGGCCGGCGACATCGCATTGATAACAAACTGGGCGTCATTTTCATCCCAGAGCACGATATCGATGCGTTCACCGGCCAGTTCGTTGGAAACCGCCTGCACCCGTGATCCGCGCATGCCGACGCAGGCGCCTACAGGATCAACCCGGGCTTCGTTGCTGCGCACAGCAATCTTGGCGCGCGAACCCGGATCACGTGCAGCGCCAAGAATATCAATCAGGTTCTCACCAACTTCCGGCACTTCGATCTTGAACAGCTCGATCAGAAACTCCGGCGCTGTGCGGCTGACAAACAACTGCGGACCCCGGACTTCCTCATTGATTTCCTTCAGGTAACCACGCACCCGGTCACCGGTGCGAATGGCTTCACGGGGGATCATCGATTCGCGGGGAATAAGGGCGTCAGCATTACCACCCAGATCCAGGTAAACATTGCCACGCTCCACCCGTTTGACCACACCCATGACCAGTTCGCCGATACGTTCGCGATAAGCTTCCACAACCTGTTTGCGCTCGGCTTCGCGGACTTTCTGCACAATCACCTGTTTCGCAGTTTGTGCGGCGATGCGGCCAAATTTTACCGATTCAATCTCTTCCTCGACGAAATCACCGACTTTCATATCCGGATTTTCATACTGGGCGGCACTCAGTGTAGTCTGGTGATCAGGTTGGTCCATGGCGTCGTCCTCCACCACTTCCCAGCGACGGAAGGTCGTGTAATTACCTGTTTCCTGATCGATGTCCACACGCACATCCACATCATTGGTGTAGCGCTTCTTGGTTGCAGTCGCCAAAGCAATCTCGATTGCTTCGAAGATTATGCTTTTGTCAACGCCCTTTTCGTTGGAAACCGCATCAACAACCAGCAAAATCTCTTTATTCATGATCCAGCCCCTGTCTCAATTTACTCATCTCCGTTACACCATTTTATCTGCCACCATTGTTATCTATTCATGGTGCAGTCCGTATCAATGTCTGTCTGCAAATCAGCTTACTGCCGCCCCGTTTACCCTTTTCAAAGTCACAGCTCGGGAATCAGGTTCGCCTTTTCAATTTCGTCTATCTCCAGATCCAGCACCTGACTGTCATCCAGTGCGATCTGAATATGTCCGTCTTCAACCGCTTCAATTGTGCCCTTGAACTTGCGTTGTCCCCTGACTGGCTGGCGCAGGCGTAATTTTACACCCTGACCGATAAACCGTTCAAAATGCGCGAGGCTAAACAACGGCCGATCCAGGCCGGGTGACGATACCTCCAGGTTGTATTTGCCACGGATGGGATCGTCAACTTCCAGCACTCCGCTGATCTGGTGGCTCGCCCTGCTACAATCATCCAGGGTAATCCCCTGCTCCGAATCAATGTAGACCCGCAGCACTGAGTGCGCGCCCTGGCCAATATGCTCCACGCCAACCAGCTCGAGTTCCAGCGCTTCAACCGCCGATGCAACCAGCCTGGTAAGCTTCTCTTCCAGCATTTTTACAACCTGTAAATAAAAAGTGGGCTCAAGGCCCACTTCAACAAAAACACAATTTGGCGGATTCTAACACTTTATTTAATAAGCAACAATCCCCTATTCCAGTGACGAGGGGCGAGGGGCGAGGGGCGAGGGAGCAAATTTTCCGGTCTTCAGAAAAAGGCAAACTGCGGCCGCCACCCGCCGGTCCGCCAGCATACTAAAATGGGTCACTGGCAAGCGTAAAACATCGCGGGCCTGTTCGATGCGGGTCTCCGCTACCCTTACCGTGCCGTCACTGGGTTTCTCCAGCGGTCCGCCAAAGAATTGCGCCAGCATCCCGACAGGACGATCACCGACAATCAGCCCCAGTTCACGCTCATCCGGCCAGTCCGGCGCGCCACCTAGCAGGCCCTGCTCACAGGCGCGGCCCAACAACGGGCGCAGTCGCCGTCTGTTATAAATACGCCGGGCAAGTTCGCTACCTTTTGCCGGCGTTCCCAGCATCACCACCCGTCCCGGTTTCTGTTGCGGGAATGCATGGAACAGGTGCAGAAGCACAATGCCACCCAGGCTGTG
>VAPH01050899.1_pt1 | contig 16122 bp, 18 predicted proteins | sample 3393861 | NCBI WGS metagenome assembly VAPH01 (sample SAMN08290439, study PRJNA428436) | hydrothermal vent metagenome | isolation source: Deep-sea hydrothermal vent chimney | place: Atlantic Ocean: South-mid Altantic Ridge | reverse complement strand
TCTATTGTTTCCCCCTGCGTCTGACACCCTTCCAGTTCCGGGACATAGGCGTAATATCCATATTCATCTTTTTCAATTATTATGCTTACTTTGTATGACATCTTAATGCCTCCAGCTTTTTCTCATATCATAGCAAATTTCCTGCATTTTGTATTATTTTTCTTACACACAACATTAATTATACGAATTTCCGGTTCCTCCCTTTAACTATTAAAGTATAGCATATCTGAAAAATTTCTCAAGACAAAAGTCATATAAAATCAATAGTTGCTTGGTCGAAGAGCTTCGTATTTAGACAGGGGCGCAGGGGTCATGACAAGTCCAAGTCTGATCTCGGAACCTGACGGAACGACAAGTCTGCCAATGAATGCGTCAACAATAGTAAAACGTCGCCATAAACTGTTTCGATGGGACTAAGTTTCAATTTTTATTGTACTCCTTAAGATTAAATCTGTGAAATGTGTAGACGCGACCCCTCAGACTTATCACGACCCCTCAGACTTATCAGACTTAGATAGATTCGACCCCTCAGACTGATTATCATATTTTGTAGGGAACGAACTTCCGTTGTTGTGTACTATGCAAAACTATTGACAGGCAAGAGAATGAAGTTGACAAAATTGCAGGATTAAGCGGGTGACGGAGGAGACATCCCCTGCCAAGGGGATACCGTAATAAAAAAATCTGTTTGACAGTAATCTATTCTATCTGATATTGTTAAGCACACAATAACTTAAAGGAGGTGAACCGGATTGAATGCAGTCTTTGATGTCAGAATTTTCAAGACGGGTTTTGGCTGAGGAAACATAAAAAACCTGGTCGAGGTTTTCCGGCTGACGGGGCTGTGCCATCTGTTGTTCACGCTCTTTAATTACTTACAGAACTTCTGATTTCCTCACAGCTCTTCTTCTCATCATATATCTTCTGTCATCCGGCAAAAAACGTATCTCAATTACAAACATAATGCAGGAAACCTATTTTTTGTTCCTTGCAATACAACTCAAATGGTTGAGGGGTACAGAACCGGCTGTTTCTCATGGTCTGAAAAACCATAGTCCACAGTCAGCGCCGACAAAAACGCCCTGGTGACTTCTATTCCCCCCTACCCCTCTCCATACAAAAAAATGAAAGAAAATGGAGATATGAATGAAAATAAAAACAAGTATCCTGCTAATTCTTCTTTTACTGGTATCAGGTTTATCATATGCAAAGGATAGACAGGGTATCGTAACGTTTGAAATAAACTTAAATGCTCGAAAGGGTTCAAACAATGCAAGGTTGTGGCTTCCATATCCACTTTCAGATGAACATCAGAGGATTGAAAACTTAACGATTAAGGGCAACTTTGATAATTCATCGGTATATCGTGAACAAAAAAGTGGAGCTATCTATCTCTTTAGCGAATGGCGGGGTGTTTCAGACAGTAAAACACTGGAGATGAGTTTTAGGGTGAAGGTTGAAGAGAGAATTGTAAAGGATTTAAGGGATACAAATGACCCTGTGCCTGAAGAAGTAAAGAAGTATCTTGAATCGAACCGGTGGATACCTACAGATGGCAAGATAAAAGAGCTTGCTAATAAAATAACAAAAGACAAACAAGGTATCCTTGAGAAATCCAGAGCAGTCTATGACTGGGTTGTCGAAAATACACGTAGAGATCCGGAAGTAAAAGGATGCGGCCTTGGCATAGTTGAACAGATGCTGATTAAACGGGGAGGGAAATGTGTTGATATAAGTTCAATATATATTGCACTTGCAAGGGCTGCCGGTGTCCCTGCAAGGGAGGTATTTGGCATCAGGCTCGGTAAAAATGCTGAACAGGACATCACCGGGGGTTATCATTGCTGGGCAGAGTTTTTTCTGCCCGGGACCGGTTGGATACCGGTTGATCCTGCTGATGTAAGAAAGATAATGTTAGTTGAAAACCTGAGTTTAACAGAAGCAGAAAAACACCGGAAATATTATTTTGGCGCAGTTGATGAGTTCCGGATTACCCTTGAGAAAAGTGGAAGGGGATTAAAACTCTTACCACTGCAGGAGAGCGGCCCATTGAATTACCTTATGTACCCTTATGCAGAAATAGATGGTAACCCTCTTGATTATCTGGACCCAAAAAGTTTTAGATATACTGTCACGTTTAAAGCTATTTGAACCGGGGGGATTATCATAAATAAAGACAAGGAGGTGACATTATGGCACAGGACCCTGTTTGCAACATGAATATTGAAGAAAGCAAGGCTGCCGCAACGAGTATTTACAAAGGAGTTACTTATTATTTCTGCTCAACTCATTGCAAGGAAGATTTTGAGAAAGAGCCTGAAAAGTATGTTGAGGTATAGTTCATGAAAAATATTGTTGCAGTGTTGATTTTGATTTGCCTTTTTACGGTATCCCGGGCCTTTGCTAATGAAGCATCCCGACCGGACAAGGTCGGAGCCCTTGCCCGGCTTGAGCCGCATCAGGGTGTCTACGAACTTGCAGGCCCGTCCTTTGTCGTTCCGGCAATGATCTCCAAAATACTTGTAAAAGAGGGGCAAATGCTAAACAAGGGCGATGTCGTTGCCGTTCTTGACATGGCTGATGTTCGCAGGCTTGAGGCCGGGATAGCCAAGGCTGAGGTTGAACAGGCAAAAGTTAATATTGCGGCAAAAAGCCGTGAATTTAATCGTCGGCAGATACTTTTCCGAAATAAGTCCGTCTCGCAGGAATCTCTTGACAATGCAGGCGACAGGTATAAACTGGCACAGATAGCCCTTGAGAAAGCAAGACTTAATTACAAGCGGGCTATGGAGTTAGCCAATAAAATGATAATACGCTCGCCGATCAATGGTATGGTACTTAAAATCTACGCCCGTGCCGGTGAAGCCGTTCCGGCAACAACGGGTATCGTTGAGATTGGGGATGTTGACAATATGGAGGCAGTTGCCGAGGTCTACGAGACCGATATCAAATATGTGAAAAAAGGGCAATCCGCAATATTCAAGAGCCCGGCACTCAGCAAGCCGCTCCAGGGCACCGTCAGACGCATAGCACCCAGCCTTACGCGGGTAGCCATATATTCGTCAAATCCTATGCCCCATACCGAGTCTCGCATCGTAAAAGTCTTTATCACACTTAAAGACAACGCAGTGGCGGCGCGATTTATTAATCTGCAGGGTACGCTGCTGATAGATACATCTCACAAAGGGAATTGAACGATGGTGCATCGCGGTCAGGAGAGATTCTCGCTTACATGGCGACAGCTCATCTTTGAGAAACGGCGGCTTGCCGCCGCACTCGCCGGAATAAGCTTTGCCGTTTTATTAATCCTCGTGCAGATCGGTTTCTATTCGGCAATGAACAACAGTGCCACCAAGGTGCTCAGACACCTGAATGCACAGCTCGTAGTTATACCCGCCGGGTTTGAGTTCTTTGGTTCCAGTCATGACTTTGCCCGCGTGCGGCTTATGCAGGTGGCTGGAATTGCCGGCGTCAAAGAAGTGCTACCTCTTTACTATTCATTTTGTAGTTTTAAAAACATTGACACGGGTTATCAGAGGTGGATATTCTGTATAGGTCTTGAACCCGGACGCCATATGCTGACCCTGCCGGAGGTTATCTCCCAGGAGAACAAGATGGCCGTTACCGGAGACGTACTGTTTGACAAGAAGAGCCTCGGCACTTATTTCGGAAATGTGGTTGATAACTTCAATCACGATGGGCCCTTTGCCGTCACGGTAGAGGGCCGCAATGTTACTATTGATGGACTTTTCGACCTCGGTGTTACCTTCGCAGCTTTCGGTAATGTACTGATGGGAGTGCAGACCTTTTTTGAGCTTTTTCCGAACACCTCGCCGAGCCTTGTGAATGTCGGCCTTGTACGGCTCAAAAAGGGCATGGATCCCGGGATTATGAGCAGAAAGATCAGCAGGGTTCTTGACGGGAAAGACATCAAGGTGTTGACGCGTGCTGAATTCGTTCAACACGAGATAAACTACTGGAATAACACTGCGGCTATCGGTTTTTTGTTTATCGTGGGCGCCATTATGGGATTTATCATTGGAGCGGTGATCGTCTATCAGATTCTCTACACAAATGTGATCAACCACCTGCCTGAATTCGCAACGCTCAAGGCACTGGGTTATTCCGATCTGTTTTTTTTCGGCCTGGTACTCAAGCAATCTCTTATTTTGTCGGTACTTGGCTTCATCCCCGGGACACTCTTATCGTGGGTAATCTATCATTATACGGCTGCAGCGACCGGCTATACAATGAACCTGAGCCTTGATAAAGCTGCAATTGCTTTTACTTCTACGGCAATCATGTGTGTACTGGCGGGACTCCTGGCTATGCGGCAGCTGAAAAGTGCAGACCCGGCGGAACTCTTCCGATGAATACTCCCATTATTGAGTTCAAGGACGTCAGCTATTGTTTTGGCGAAGGCAATTTACGCCGCCAGGTTCTTTTCTCACTGACGGGTAAGATAAATGCGGGTGAGGTGGTCATTGTAACCGGGCCTTCAGGCTCGGGCAAAACAACATTTCTCACCCTGATAGGCGCCTTGAGAAGCCTGCAGGAAGGTAGCGTCAAGGTGCTTGGCCGGGAGTTGTATGGTGCACCTCCAAAAGTGCTGCGCGAGGTACGCAGGAATATCGGTTTTGTTTTTCAGCTTCACAATCTGATTGACGCACTTACAGCCCACCAGAATCTGATTATGGGATTGCGGCTACACCCGGAAATCAAGTCGCCCTCTGAGGCGGCGGACAACATCCTGAAACTGGTCGGCCTCGGCGATCATGTCCGTAAGTATCCCCACCAGCTCTCCGGCGGGCAGCGGCAGCGTGTTGCGATTGCGCGCGCACTTGTTATTCGCCCGAAGGTCATCCTTGCCGACGAACCGACTGCATCTCTTGACGGCAAGACAGGGCGTGTTGTAGTGGAACAGTTGCATGATCTTGCCACAAAGCAGGGCTCAACCGTTTTGCTGGTTACATACGATCCGCGCATTCTGGATATTGCCGACCGCATTCTTGCACTTGAAGACGGCCGTTTTGTTGATATGACGATCAGGGAGGCGGGTCGTACGGGACTGCTATAAAAACAATGTGCGGACTACGGTATGGCGCCGGTAGACCTCTATTGTCAGCAAACACCCATATACCAATGAAAGCGGGTTGTAACAGGAAGGGCATTATTTTTTCTTTTTTCTAACGGGAGGTTCTGTTGAAGAGTTAAATTTTACCAATTTTCCCCAGTCAATTGAACCATCAGAACTGCAAAACTCTTTTCCAAACTCAAGTGTAAACTTATTAATCATTTGAGAATACGATTTCATGAAATCTTCATTTTTTTCTTTTGCTCTGTATCCCAGAGGTTCTATGATCTCCGTATAAAGATTAGTGCTTCCAGAGATAAACTCCCAAAAATTTTGTCCACAAAATTTGAAATAGTTACCTTTATCGGGATTATTGTCCCTTCCATAACAACACCCGTTTACAGCAATGATGTTTATACCTGAATTACTTGTTCTTATTGCTTTCTTGGCCGTTTTAAAATCGGAAATCATTTTTGCAATTTGGCTACTGTTACCCCAACTTGGCCCTGATTTAATATTGACAATATACCTGATGTCATCCTTGTTAAACTCCAGATCGATACCTGAAACACCTGACTTTCAGCCCCCATAAACTCTTTTGTTGATATAAATAGCAAGCCCCTCCAGCCAGTCACCAAAAATAGTCTCTTCATTAGAAGAAATGTGAGCATCAACAAGACCTTTAATAATTTCTTCGGCTGTAAGGATATACTTTGCCTTGAAAAGGTAAGGATTCTTTCTTTTTAGTATGTTCGATAGTTTTAACTTGTCCAGGCTTGATATTCTTTTCTTATGAAAATCGCCAATATTTTCTTCTACAAACTTACAGACATCTTTTAAATTAAGCTTTTTCATATTTTACACTTGATTCAAACAGACAAAGTTCTACCGGCTCAATCTGACTCCTTACCATTTCGTAGTATTCAGGGACAATTTCCATACCTATAGAATTTCGCTTCATTCGCTTTGCAACTAAGTTTGTTGTTCCTGAACCCATAAAGGGGTCGAGAACGGTATCGCCTTCTTTTGTGAATAGCTTAATAAACCATTCGGGTAGACCTTCAGGAAATGCTGCACTATGCTTCTTGTTGTTACATTCGGTTGCAAGATGTATAACATTAGTTGGATAAGCTTTATCTCTACTCAGCCAGTTCGAAATGTTTTTTCCAAAACCACTTCCGACTTTAGACTCATCCCTTATTTTGTCTGTTTCACTCAGGTTTCTCAATCTGGTTTTTGCCCAGTCTCCTACAGGCACCATTACTGCTTCTTGGTACATATGAAATTCTTTATTTTTATTAAATTGCAACAGCCTCTCCCAGGCATCTCTGAATCGGTTAGGCCATTTCCCTGGATAACAATTTCTTTTATGCCAAATAAATTCTTCTGTCCATAACCAGCCCTGATTACGCATTTCCAAAATAAGTTCTATTACATATGTGCTACGCTCACCATTAACTACTTTCTCTTTGATGTTCAAAATAAAAGTCCCCGTAGGCTTGAGAACCCGTAAAAGTTGTTTAGTGATAGGAACAAACCACTCTACATATCTATCAGGATGTATGCCCCCATATGATTTTTTTCGTTGATCAGCATAAGGAGGCGAAGTAAAGATTAGATCAACTGAATTATCAGGGATGGTTCTTAATTCTCTTTCACAATCGCCTAATTTTAAAACGGTTCTCACTTCCATATATCATCCTTCCTTATATGACAATTTCAAAACATAAAGTCCAAAATACCCGCAGTTTAAAACAGAGCGACAAGGCGAGAGAGCGCCACGAAACTTGACACATACTGACGGCGCAATATGAAACAACATGCCTTCAGTGATATCTACACCGGCAGCAGGTCCAAAGGGAATTGCATCCTCTGCGTCCTTATACGCTTCTGCAATTTCTATCAGCCATTCGTTTGCAGATGCAGGGATTTTCTTTTTCATCATTTAAGAAGGTATTAACTGGTTTCTTGATACCAGTAGAGTTACCAGAAAATTTGATAAGTTAATGTAACACGTGTTCATGAAAGCTGTCAATGTTGTAACATGATTCCGAGGAACCTCGTTTTTGGAAACTGCCTCCGACTTTTGTACTTACCTGCAAAATGGAGACTGTTAAATCCGGCACTAAACACCTTTTTTCAGCAACGCCCTCGACTTCCAGGCCCATTTCCTGTCCAGTTTGCGCCTGAAACGGGGGGCGGCTTTAAAGACCTCTATCGATTTTTTCAGGATAAAGACTAACTGCTCTCTTTTAGACGGGATTTACGGGATTTACTGGATTTCTTTCTTTTAAAGGAAATAATTCTATCTTTTGGTCGTATCATGTTAATCCTGTCTAAAGAAAATTCTTGTCTTTTAGCTGGATTTTTTCAGATAACGCATGCCTTCTTCCTTCATGCCCAGCTTCAACTTGACAAGTCCCATCTGATAAAGCCCCCTCGAACTCGAAGAGTGTATCTTCTCAAAACTCTCAAGCAGCGGCAGGGCACTGTTGTAGTCCTTGTTGTCGATGAACACCTCGGCCATCATAAGATACGGTTCTCCGTATTTGAGGTTTGGTGAAGCCTTTATGGCAGCGGCAACATATTCCCGACCCTTCCCTATATCCCCGTTTTTTGCGATCGAGATACCATAGTAGTAGTTGAATTCAGGATCATCAGACATCTTGTTTGCCGCCCTTTCAAAATATTCAACAGCATCACCGTATTTTTTCTTTTCAAACATAAATATACCGAGTTCTTTCAGCGACCGGGCATCATGAGGATTTATTGCCACAATCCTCCGGAGTTCATTTATCCTTCCCGCTGTCCTGAATGCCCTGAAAGGGTCGGGGACAAAACCAAAATAAGTCCGGTCTATAGTGAAAGATATGAGGAGTATAACCAGAAGCGCAACAATGGGGTTTCCGAGCATCCAGTAGAGGATATAGAAAAGAAAGAGCTTGCTCATCATCTGCTTTCTCCCTGGAGACGCATTGCATTCCGCTGTGTAAGGCCGGTCCCTCTTTCCCTTCGTATCAGGTCGTTCCTTCTTGCCCCTTCCGGAACCGTAATAAATACCACATCCCCGTTTCTTGCCGAGTTTATATCTGCCCCGTCCTTATCTTTCATCGAACCAACTTTAAAGACTTTCTCTTCAAGGTCAGGGGAAAGGTATTCAACAGGGTCCCCGGAATCAAGCCTGTTCCTCAGGCCGACACTTGCGGTGTTGCCGTCGAGATCGAGGATGATCCCGACAAGTTCATGGCTCATCCTGTAACTCTCACCGTCAAAATTATAACCTTCGTCCGGATGTTTCCCGAAGAACATGCCTGTTGTATATCCCCTGCTGCTGAACATCGAAAGCTCCCTCAACCATCCCGGATTCGGTCTGTACGCGCCGCCGTCTCCCATGGAATCAATTGCCTCCCTGTAGGTCTTTACAACACCCGCAATATAGTTTATTCCCTTCATCCTGCCCTCTATCTTGAAACTGTCGATACCAGCCTCCGCAAGAACGGGCAGGTGTTCGATCATACAGAGGTCCTTTGAACTCATTATGTATGTACCCCGGTCGTTTTCGAATACAGGAAAGAATTCTCCGTCTCTCTTCTCCTCCATCAGGGCATAGTTCCATCTGCAGGAATTCGTGCATTGCCCCATGTTGGCGCTCCTGGACGCAAGAAAACTGCTGATATAACACCTGCCGGAATAAGAGATACACATTGAGCCGTGGACAAATACCTCCAGATCCACTGATGTTTTGCGGCGGATATCCTTTATTTCATCTACTGACAACTCCCGCGAAAGCACAAGCCTTGAGGCACCTATACCTTCCCAGAAGCGCGCTGATTCAACATTGGTGATATTGGCCTGGGTGCTTATGTGAATCTCTATTTCAGAAGCCTTTTTTTTGAACATCATGAAGAGGCCGGGATCGGAAAGTATTACTGCGTCAGGCCTTATTTCCCTGAGGAGGTCAATGTGTTTCTCAAGCCCGGTCAGGTCACGGTTATGCGGAAAAATATTGACTGTTACATATACCTTCACACCTTTTTCGCGGGTATACAGGACGGCTTTCATTAGCTCATTGTCAGTAAAGTTTCCCGCTTTGCCTCTCAGGCTGAACCTTGAATCCCCGAGATAGACGGCATCAGCGCCGTAATGAATTGCAGTCCTGAGTTTTTCAAAATTCCCTGCAGGGGCAAGCAGCTCCGGAACCTTCATATCCGACATAACAGCAGGATCATGAATTCCGCGGTTTGTCCGGACGGACCTTACGGGGCCGGCACTTCTCTAACGCAAGCCTTGCGAGCTCGTCGCATCTCTCGTTCTCCATATGCCCGTTATGGCCTCTTACCCAGACCCACTCTATCTCATGCCGACCGGCCGCTTTCAGCAGTCTTTCCCATAAATCCCTGTTGAGCACTTCCTGCTTCCGGGAATTCTTCCAGTTCTGCTTTATCCAGTTGTCTATCCATTTGGTCATTCCCTTAACCACATAAGTCGAGTCTGTTGTAATCCTGATCCGGCAAGGCTTTTTAAGTGCCTCCAAAGCCGTAATCACACCAAGCAACTCCATCCTGTTATTTGTGGTCATCTCTTCACAGGCAGAGAATTCCCTGACTTTTTTACCGGATTTCAATATGGCACCGAATCCCCCGACACCCGGATTACCGCTGCACGCACCGTCCGCGTATAACTCAACAAATGGTTTATCATCATCTCTCATGACTTCATATTTTACCTTTTTGATGTTATTAATTCCAAATCCTGTTGAAGCTACAGACTCTCTTCTTCAGCCTCACGATTTATAAGAACTAAAATATTTTCTTTCCGTTTCTTATCTCGTGGCCATCGTGAAGGCATCGTGAAGCTCAAAAACTTCTTCTTTAGCCTCACGATTACTTCGAGATTTCTCACGATTTCTAAAACCAACTATATATATGCCGGTCTAACTCCCTTTGGGATTTGTCGGAAAATACCGTCTGAGAACTAAAAACATGATGTAATGGTTTATTAATATACTGCTAATAGCTTAAATTTAAAGAGAAAAAATGTATTTTTTCTGACTGACAGGCCGGCAAGCTAACAGGCTGGCAGGCGGCAGGAACCGGGTTAGTTTTGGAGATGAAAAAATTGGTGTGGTTTTTATAGAACGCTCTGTAATATAATAGGATGTTCAAAAACAAACAATAAATCTATTCTGAGGAGGTTTTTTTTATGATTAAGGTTTACTATGATAAAGATGCAAACCCTGAGGTACTAAAGGGGAAGAAAGTCTGCATAATGGGTTACGGCAGTCAGGGACATGCTCACGCCAACAATCTCCGCGACAGCGGCATGGATGTAGTCATCGGCATCAGGAAGGGCGGAAGCTGGGCCAAGGCCGAGACCGCCGGGTTTACTGTTATGACCCCGGCCGAGGCGTCAAAGGTGTCGGATATTATAATGATACTCCTGCCGGATGAGTATCAGGCGGAGATTTACAGAAATGAGATCGCCCCAAACATAAAGCAGGGGGCATACCTTACCTTTGCCCATGGGTTTAACATCCATTTTGGCCAGATAGTGCCACCGCATGATACCAATGTCTTCATGGTTGCCCCAAAGGGACCGGGACATCTGGTGAGGAGCGAGTACACAAAGGGAAGCGGCGTGCCCTGCCTCATAGCCATTCATCAGGACCCTTCAGGCAACACAAAAGATATCGGGCTTGCCTATGCCTCAGCCATTGGAGGAGGAAGGGCCGGAATTATTGAGACCACATTCAGGGAAGAGACCGAGACAGACCTCTTTGGTGAACAGGCGGTCCTCTGCGGGGGTGTTTCAGCACTAATACAGGCGGGTTTCGAGACACTCGTAGAGGCCGGCTATGCGCCGGAGATGGCATATTTTGAGTGTCTCCATGAGGTGAAGCTGATAGTTGACCTCATATACGAAGGTGGTATCTCGAATATGCGTTACTCCATAAGCAACACGGCCCAGTATGGTGACCTCACAAGGGGGCCAAGGGTCATCAATCCGGCCGTTAAGGCAGAGATGCAAAAAATTCTCTCAGAGATTCAGTCGGGCGAGTTCGCCAGGGAATGGATACTGGAGTGCAGGGCTGACAAACCTGTATTCAACGCCCTGACACAAAAGGGCAAGGAACATCCGGTAGAGGAAGTAGGCAGCCGCCTCCGCAGCATGATGCCGTGGCTGAAAAAAGAGAAACTTGTTGATAAGTCAAAGGCTTAAACTATTTATCCGTCCCCTTCCATTCCCCCTGGACAAGGGGGGAATGAAAAAAAAGGCTGAGGGAACGGGAATTACCGTTCTTTTGTCATTACTTATTATCCTCGTTATTATACCTCCTTCCCCCCTGTATGCCGAACGGATAGAGCTTGGGGTCATCAGGAACAGTGAAATCGTTGTCCAGTTTGAGAAACCACTTAAAAATGCCGCTGAAGAAGTCAAGGATATCTATCCGGATATAAAGGCTGGACTGGAGAAGACTATCGGCTGGAAAGTGACCTTCAGGCCAACCGTCCTGTTAATAAAAGAGAGCAAAACATTCCGGAAAATGGTTGGCAACAATCAATTTGTCGCCTTTGCCGTCCCCCGGAAAAACCTGATAGTAATAGACTACTCAAAGATGAAGACACATCCCTTTTCTCTCGAAATAACCCTCAGACATGAATTGTGCCACCTCCTCCTGCATCATTACATCAGGGAAGAAAACCTGCCCAGATGGCTTGATGAAGGCATCTCTCAGTGGGTAAGTGGCGGTATGGCAGAGATAATTATGGATACAAAGCGGTCACCCCTCAAGGATGCCGTGCTGTCAGGGAGATTTATACCCGTCAGTGCCCTGACAAAAGGATTTCCAAAAGAGGAAAAGTCCCTGTTACTGGCCTATGAAGAGAGCAAGAGCATTGTGGAATACATGGGAAGGAAATATGGCAGCAATGGAGTGCTTGAGGTACTGAATAATCTGAGAGATGGTGATGGTGTGGATGCTGCAATTCAGAAGGCTTTAAAAATCCCGATTCAGGAACTCGAAACGAGGTGGCATAAGCAGCTTAAAATGAGGATTACATGGTTTACATACCTGAGCAGCAACCTTTACGATATACTCTTCTTCCTTGCTGCCCTGATAACAATAGCCGGCTTCATAAGACTCTTAATGAGAAAAAGGAATTACAAGGATGATGATGATTACGAAGATGAGTGACTACCGCTTCGCCGTCTCAACAGCAGGATGGGATGCAACCCCTTTAAGTTCATTCATCAATTCATGTACCGACATTAGACGGTCTACACGGTAAGCATTGGTACCCACGGTATATAGCGGCTTCTCCTTGTCGGGGTTATAGCCGGCTGAACTTAACAGCCCGTTACAGATACAAAAGTGAGACTCATTGCTCTCCTTTGCCGGACAGCGGGTATACCTGCCTTCCTCATCTTTTGTAAGAACATAATTCTTATCGCATCTTGGCTGACGGCCACGTACTAATGCTTCCTGATACATGGGTGACTGCTTGATCAACCTTATCGGCAAACCACAGGGCGAACCCGGCTTCATTTTCACAATTATATCGTCCTGACCAGCCTGAAGCAGGGCAGCCTTGTATTCCGGTGTGGCGGAACTCTCTACAGTCCCAAGAAAACGTGTACCCATCTGAACCCCGTCAGCCCCAAGATCCAGAAAGCGTTTGATATCAGCATTTGTATAAATACCACCGGCAACGATTATCGGAAAATCACCGTACTGGCGTGCTACATCCTTAACCGGAGGGAGCAGGTTCTCAAGGAGATTCTCTTCAAGGTCGATTTGTTCCCATTGAAAACCCAAATGGCCACCTGCAAGCGGACCTTCCAGTACCGCAGCATCCGGCTGATACCCCTGACGTTGCCACCTCTTGCAGATTATCTTGAGTGCCCTGGCTGATGATACAATAGGAATCAGGGCAGTGTGCTTTGGCCGTGCAATTGACGGCAGTGACATTGGCAACCCGGCACCGGAGATGATCATGTCGGCACCGGCATCAACGGCACCTTTCACAGAATCTTCATAGTGACGTCCAAGTGCCACCATTATATTTATACCCACAACACCACCCTCGCTCTTGGCAAGCGAGATCTCTTCATAGACCGCCTCGTAGGTATTGTACTTCTTCCGGTTGCGCTTGGACAGCAGTCTGTCGATTGCTGCACTGGAGATTATACCAACCCCTCCCTCGGCTGCAACTGCACGAGCAAGAGGATAGAGGGAGACACCGATTCCCATGCCTCCCTGAATGATTGGCACATCTATTTTTCTATCTTTGATTTTCAATGGCAGAAGCATAAAAAATTTCAGATTATATGTTGCTCTGATGATGAGTTATTTAATAGCCTTCGTTCGTCTTCTTTGCAACTATCCTGTATATAATATAATACAATCATACGGGATTTTGCAACTTCTTTTCCCCCTTCCGAATAAATAAAGATGGAAACACAGAAACTTGAGAGATTCCCTGTCAATACATGTAGATAAATGTCTTTATCCATTCAAACCCTGCGCTGCTTTGAGCAGAATGGGGCCTCAAAAATATTCTTATAGTCTGGTATCCGAGTCCACTTTAGCCTGCCGGTCGCTGACACTTCCTGCTTTTTTTTAAAGTTATCAGCCTTTTTTTAAAAGTATTAACAGCACAAAAAATACGTTGACCAGAGGGTAATACAGATATAACGAAGAATGCCAAAGCCTTGAAATTAAGCGGACATGCTTTAATCGCCTTAATCAGATACGGCCTCGCCCTTCTGATTTCGTTGTGTATAGATAAAAAGCGTCCCATCTTCCAATAATGCAGTGACAGTGTTTTTCGATTCCGCTTGATATCATCGAGGTATTTTCCCAGGATTACCTCTCTGGACCCTATATGGGCTGAAGTAACCCACCGGAAACTGTCATCAGTTACGTAGTAATTCATGAGGGGTTCCTTTATGTGGTAAAAACAGAATTCCTTACTTAAACGGATAAAAAAATCAAAATCCACATAATAAGACAACCGCTCGTCAAAGAGGCCTGCCTTTTCAAAACAGGCTTTCCTCACTATTGAGGCCCCGATACCGATACCGTAAACCTGATAATTTAGCGCCCTTCTGTAAAACTGCCCGTCTTCCGGCATAAAAGTGGGACTTTTCCATGTACGTCTTTTTCCGTTTCTCTCAATTTCGCACATATTGCTGTATACAATCCCAACACGTAGGGAGTGGTACTGAAAGACAGCCATCTGTTTCTCCAGTTTTTCAGGCAGCCATTCATCATCACTGTCAAGAAAAGCAATAAACTCGCCTTTTGCAGCCAACACCCCTGTATTTCTTGCTGCTGCCTCGCCTTTATTGTTTTCATGCCTGATATACCGTATATCCAGGGCACTGAAACTCCCTACAATCTCCTCAGTCTTATCAGTAGACCCGTCATCCACAACAATTACTTCAAAATCCCTATAAGTCTGGTTCAGGATACTCTGAAGTGCTCTTCCCAATAAATGCGCCCTGTTATAGGTTGGAACAATTACACTTACTGTGGGCGTATCTTTTTTGCCGTTCATATCCATCCTGTCATGTCATGTTTTATTTCTCTATCGTCTACTATGTCATGAAATTTAACATTACGGGATTTTTCTGAAGAACATCTTTGGCAAAAATTTTACTCCTCGAAAAAATAACTGCAACCACCCCTTGAGATTTAAAGGAAAAAGTTTCATTGCCTCAAATAAGAAAAATCTTGCTCTTTTCCAGTTCCCAACCTTCATACAATGGGGAATTCCATGAAAAAGCACATCAGACATCTCTTTATTCGTTAAGCTTGGAATCTCCGTACCCAACCTCCTCCTGTATGCGTTGTACTTCGCCAGATAATATGAGGATTTCATCATACCCTTTTTTGCTGGATCGTGAGACTGGGAATCGGATAAAACCCTGTAAAAATACAGGACCTCATCTACATAAAAGAACTCGGTAACCTCCTCCATTTTCAGGGTCAAATCCTTGTCTTCTGCATACAATATTTCGTCATCATATCCTGAAGTTCTATAATATGCATCCCTCCTGAATGTCCTGAACGGACCAACTATATCGTATCGCAGAATCGTTTTTCTATCAGGGATTTGAGGCAAGGCCATACAAAACCCCGTTTCGACCGGGTTTAAATCCTGGTCGCAAAAAACAAAATTGGAATAAATAAACCCACAATCCGGATTTTTAACATGGGCTTCATACATTTTTTCAAGAGCATCCTCTTCTAAAGCATCATCACTGTCGAGGATACCTAAAATTGCCGACCTCGATTCATTGATTAACCTTCTTAATGTCCTGATATATCCAGTATTCCGACGATTCCTAAAAAACTTCACCCTGCTGTCGGTTAAATATGTCTTGATAACTTCCACGGATTTATCAGTAGAAGAATCATCGACTATCACCAGTTCCCATTCCTTAAACGTTTGATTGATAACCGATTCTATTGCCCTGCCAATGTACTGACTATTATTATAACTTGCCATCAGGACCGAAAATTCAGGCTTTCCGTTTTCCTTTTGTTTATACATAAAAGTCAAATTTATATAGTGGCAGTGTTGAAGGGGTGATGTAGCAGTAGATGAAGTCCCGCTCATTTTCAGATAAAGCTGCACGGGCAAAGTATGTTGAATTACGACGTTATAAAACTCTTGATTTCATTTTAATACAAAATACTTGAAATTGCAACTCTTGTTTCATTTTGAAATACCAGAAAAAACTGAATTATAAAAAAGGGACAAGGATCAGCGTCCTTGTCCCTTCCCGTGTCTCAATTACTGTTTCAAAATATCTCTAAATACCGGATAGTTCCTTCCCGACAATCACGGGCTTTACAGTCCTGTTAACTATCTCCGCGGAATTTCCAACTTTCAGCTTATCAAATAGGAGCTCAAACTTTGCTTCCAGCTCCTTCATGACAGGCTCCTTTACATCTGAAGGCAGGTCCCACCATTTCTTTTTCAAAGGACCAAACCCCTTCTTTCTTGTGCTGTATATAAACTGCTCCTCGGTCTGTCCCT
>VAPH01069506.1_pt1 | contig 16189 bp, 9 predicted proteins | sample 3393861 | NCBI WGS metagenome assembly VAPH01 (sample SAMN08290439, study PRJNA428436) | hydrothermal vent metagenome | isolation source: Deep-sea hydrothermal vent chimney | place: Atlantic Ocean: South-mid Altantic Ridge | reverse complement strand
TTGGTTCGCGCCCTCAACCTCCCCGCAGCAACCGAGGACTACTTCACCGATGACGACAACTCCATTTTCGAGGACTCGATCAATCGGGTTGCTCTGGCTGGCATCACCCGCGGATGCAACCCGCCGGAGAACGATCTGTTTTGCCCCACCGGTACGGTGACCCGTGGTCAGATCGCGGCATTCCTGGTTCGTGCCCTCGGTTACACGGACACCGGCGGCGGAAACCTCTTCGTTGATGACGACGGATCTATTTTCGAGGGCGATATCGATAGGCTCGCGACCGCCGGTGTCACGCGGGGCTGCAATCCACCGGAGAACGATCTGTTTTGCCCTACCGGTACCGTGACCCGTAGTCAGATAGCGGCGTTCCTGTTCCGGGCCTTGAGTGGCTGACTCACGGTGACGGAGTGGACCGTCACCGTGAGTATCCACGCGTGATAGCGTCTCACCATGTCTCTTGCTGATAAGAAATATCTCGTATTGACCACATTCCGTCGCGACGGGACTCCTGTTCCGACCACCGTATGGGCCGTTTCTCTTGACGATGACAGGATCGGCTCTTGACGATGACAGGATCGGCTTTTGGACAAGTTCCGGCTCGGGAAAGGCGAAACGGCTCGCCCATACCGCGGCTGTGACGATCCAGCCATGTGATGTGCGGGGTCGCGTAACAGCCGGTTCGGAGCCGTCCGATGCCGTTGCGCATCTTGTCGATGGCGCTGAGTTCGAGGCGATTCGGGCCAAGGTCAGGGCCAAATATGGGTTCATGACGAAACTTACGAAGCTGTTCAACTTCATTGGTGGCACGATCAAGCGCAACCGGGTTCCCTACGGGGATAGGGGCGTAATCATCACGCCGTCTCCCTAGTCATTGCTCAGGAATCCCTGGTTTGATCTAGTTCTCGCCCAGGCCGAGATTCTTGAGGAAAGCGTCGCTGTTCGGTTCGCGCCGCAGGAACGCCCGCAGATGCTCGATCGCATCGCGCGAACCGCCGACTGCCAACACTTCATCGCGGTAGCGCTTCCCGACCTCCGGACTTGTCACACCCACCCGCTGGAACTCGGAGAACATGTCGTCGCCGTACACCTTTGACCACAGATACCCGTAGTAGCCGGCGTCGTAACCCCCCATGAGGTGTCCGAACGAGGCAAGGAAATGTGTCTCCTCGTGGAACGGGAGCAGCGTGAGCTTGTTTGCTTCACGGGTGATGGCTTCAAGGTCTGTCGTGTCGCTCCCGTCGTGGAGCATCATGTCGAGTTTGCCGAGAAAGACCTGGCGGATGGTCTGCATGCCGACATGCAGATCCCGCGCCTCGACCAACCGATTGACCAGATCCTCGGGGATGACATCACCGGTTTCATGGTGTGCCGCAAAACGCTGGAGAACCTCAGGTTGCCACATCCAGTGCTCCATGATCTGCGACGGGGCTTCAACGAAGTCCCACTCCGTGTCATACCCGGAGAACCGCAACATGTCGACGGTGGTGAGGCAGAAGTGAAGGACGTGCCCGAATTCGTGGAAGAGGGTCACCGCCTCGCCGTGTTCAAGCAGCGACGGCTGGGTGTCGGTCGGTTTCGTGAAGTTGGCAACGATTGCAGCGACCGGCGTGCGGTAGGAACCGTCGGTTTCCCGCAGGCCGTACTCGATCGGGAATGCGGCTGCATGTCCGAACTTGCCCTCGCGCGGGAACAGGTCGGCGTAGAAGTACGCCAGCGGTTCCGACTCGTTCTTGTTTCGAATCTCATAGAGCGCAACGTCTTCGTGCCAGGCCCTCGCGTCCTCGACACGCGAGTACTCCAGACCGAACACTTCCCCGGTGATCTCGAACATACCGTCAATAACTCGCTCAAGGGAGAAGTACTTCGCCACCTCGTTGGGGTCGATGCCGTAGTCGGCCCTGCGCCGTGCGTTGGCGTAATAGAACCAGTCCCAGCTCTGCAGTTCACCGGCATGGTCCTTATCAAAGAGCGCCTGGAGGGCCGCTCGTTCGCTGCCGGCCTTTTTGGTCAGACCTGGGATCACTGAGTCGTAGAACGCGTTTACCGCTTCGAGATTCTTTGCCATTTTGACCTCCAGCATGTGGTCGGCCCATGAGGCGTGACCAAAGATGGCGGCGATGCTCGATCGTATGTCAACCGCTTCTGTCAGCAAAGCAGTGTTTGAGTCTGCCGCCCGGTTCCAGAACTTGAATTGCATTGCCTTGCGAAGATCCCGGTTCCGTCCCTGCTCGATAAACGGTAAGTAATCGGGATACGCCATGCTGACGCGGAACGTCCCGTCGTCGTTCTTCTCGAGTCGGTCGATGTAGTCGTCGGGCAGACCCTCGAGCTCGTCGCGCGTCATGTCGATACCGTCGTCGACTTCAACGAGGTTCCGTTCGTATGCGACCTGCAGCTCAATGAGTCTTTCCTGGAGCGCCTTGAGCTTGTCACGGGCAGATTCGTCGAGATCGTGACCCGCTCTGCGTAGGTCACGCAACCATTCGGTGAGGAGGCGGCTCTCGGTTCCGTGGAGACTCGCAGCCTCATCGGTGGCGGCGAAATCCTTGACCGCCGCCGCGAGATCGGAACGGAAGATCAACTCGTTGGTCCACTTCGAGACCCGTTCCTCCCACTCGGTTGCCTCGGTACGGATGTCGACGTCTGGATGAACTTTGCCCATAAACGGGCCTTTGCCGTAGGCATCACTCAGGATGCGACCCGCTCGTTCGAGTTCAAAAAGCGTGTTTGCGAGCGTTCGAACGAGGGGCTCGGCGATGACCTTCTCGATGATGGCTTCGGCTTCGTGAAGTGCGGTCTCCGTGGTGGCGGCGACGTCGCCTTTTTGTATGGTGGTGTAGTCGGTCAGCATGTTGTCGAGGTTAGTGCGTTGATCATTACCAGCGAACCCCTCGGCTAGCCGGCAGAGGACGCGTACGACTGTCGCCATGTATCCGCGGTCTTCGCTGACGGTTAAAGTTTGGGGATGAGTGATGGCGAGAAAGTTGGGCTGCGTTCACCGATCGCCCGAGCCGGCATGGGGTTGCTCTTCTCAACCCTGACCCAGTATCGCCGGGAGGCCATCAAGTCGATACTTGGCGCGCTGTTGTGGATGGTGATGATCATCATCATGCCGCTCCTCACGAAGGCGGCCATTGACGAAATCACTGCGAATGGTGCGAGTCTTCGGCGTCTGTATCCGCTGGTTCTGTGGTTTGTGGCTGCCGGCGTTCTGCAGAGCATCGGGATCGGGTTGCGCCGGTACTACGGATTCCTGTACTCGTACCGCGCGGAGGCTGACCTGCGCAATCGCATCTTTGAACACATCCAGCGCCTCACCTTCGGTTTCCACGACGTCACGAGTCCCGGCCAGCTCATGGCTCGTGCCTCTTCAGATCTTTCGCAGGTTCGGTTGATTTTCGCGATGGCCCCGATCACCATTGCGAACCTGGCCATGTTCACGCTGGTGGGTGTCGTGTTGGTGTGGATCGACCCGATTCTTGGTTTGGCATCGATCACGATGATTCCCGTGCTGTTCGTCTTTGTTACCAAGTATTCGCGGCGGGTGCTTCCGCTCTCAGCCGAGCTACAGGAGCGCCACGCCGACTACTCCCAGGTTGTCGAGGAGGCAGTCAGCGGGATCCAGGTTGTCAAGGCCTATGGGCAGGAGGCCCAGGAGCAGGCTCGTCTTGACGCATCGGCGGAGCGCATCAAGGAATCGTCGCTACGAATCGCAAGAAACGCCGCCATCTTCACGCCGGTGCTCGAGATAGTGCCCTCCGCAGCCCGCATCATGGTCGTGTGGCTCGGTGGTGTTCGGTTGCTCAACGGAGCGATCTCGTTCGGCGACTTCGTGGCTTTCCTCCAGTACCTTGGTGTGCTGATAATGCCGATTCGGATCACCGGTTGGTTCTTTGCGAATCTCCCGCGTGGCGCCGTTGCTGCGACACGGGTTCAGAACCTTTTGGAGACTGAACCTGACATCGTCGATGCCAGGGACCCACAGCATCTACCCGACGGGCCCGGCACCATCGAGATGCGCAGCGTGTCCTTCACGTACTCGGACGGACCCGCGGTTCTTCGGGATGTTGATGTCGTGATTCCGGGAGGAGAGTCGGTGGCACTCGTCGGTGCAACCGGGTCCGGTAAAACAACCCTGGCGCACCTCATTCCCCGATTCCATGACGCTGACAGCGGGGTCGTGAGCATCGACGGTGTCGACGTCCGAAATCTTGGTCTTGATGATCTTCGGCATGAGTGTTCGATCGTGTTCCAGGACACCTATTTGTTCTCCGCAAGCGTCCGCGACAACATCGCGCTCGGTGACCCCGATGCGACGGATGAGTCGGTGAGGGCGGCTGCGCGGCTAGCGCAAGCGCATCAGTTCATCTGCGCGATGCCTGATGGTTACGACACGGTTGTGGGGGAGCGCGGGCACTCGCTCTCGGGAGGGCAACGCCAGCGCGTTGCTTTGGCCCGGGCTGTGTTGCGCGACCCGCGGGTTCTTATCCTTGACGATGCAACGTCGTCAGTTGACGCAATCGTTGAGGCCGAGATTCAGGCAGCGCTCCGCCGGGTGATGGAAGGCCGGACCACCGTCATCATTGCCCACCGCACGTCGACGCTTGCACTCGTCGATCGGGTGCTGTTTCTTGAAGATGGCCGCATCGTCGCGTCGGGCACCCACGAGGAGTTGTTGGCAACGATTCCCCGTTATGCCGAGGTCCTCGCCTCAGTCGACGAACGCGGATCCGAAAAGACGGTTCAGCGATGAGCGCGTCGTCGGAGGCACCGGTGCGGTCCGGCAAACCGGAAAGGGTGATCCGTCGTGCGATCCGAATGGGTGCACACCTCAAGCGGCGAGCCGCGGTCGCTGTCGGACTTACCGCGATCGCAACGATCGCAAAACTGCTGATTCCGCTTGCCATCCGAGCCGGCGTGGACGATGGTATCGAGAAGGCCGACACGACCGTCATTGCGTGGGTGTCCCTGCTGGGCCTTGGGTTGCTCGTCATCCAATACATCGCACAGCGCGTTGCCTATTTCGCCGTCGCTCGTCTTGGCGAGGAGTACCTGGCTAACTTCCGCGGTCAGATCTTCTCGTCCTTGATGAGGCTTGACATGCCGTTCTACGGCAGATCAAAGGCCGGCGTCCTTGTCTCGCGCATGACCTCGGATATCGAGTCGATGACCGAGTTCGTCAACGAAGGTGCGGTGATGGCGCTCTCGAACTCATTGACCGCCATCGGCGTTGCGGTGTTTCTCGTTCTCATCGACTGGCAGCTGGCTGTTCCGGTACTCGGCGTGATCGGCGTGCTGGTAGTCATTTCGGCGGTGTTCCAACGATGGGTCTCAACGTCCTACGCCCAGGTCCGAGAACGGATCGGAGGAGTTCTCGCGCTGCTCCAGGAGGGCATCACCGGCGTTCGCGTCGTACAGGCGTTCACTCAGGAGTCCGGACAGGCACGGGCCTTTCGGCGCATCAACGAGCGCTACTTCGAGGCAAACATGGGTGCGGCGAGAGCCATCTCGAAGTACTTCCCCACAGTATCGTTCCTTCGATCCCTGGCAGTTGGCATCGTCCTCGCCTTCGGCGGCCGTCGCGTGATTGATGGGTCACTCACGTTTGGCACGCTCGTTGCCTTTCTCTTGTATCTCAACTGGTTCTTCCTACCGATCATCAATCTTGCGAACGTCTACAACCTCGGGCAGTCGGCCGTTGCCGCGTTGCACAAGCTGTTCGCCGTCGTCGACACACCGATCGAGGTGGCCGAGGCTCCGGATGCGCGCGACGTTGTGACGCCGGTCGAGGGTCGGCTGGAGCTCGCTTCGGTATCGTTTGGTTATGAACCGGATAGGCTGATCCTTGAGGACCTGAACCTCAGGATCCCAGCCGGTCAACGCCTCGCGGTGGTCGGAGAGACAGGTGCGGGCAAATCCACGGTGGCGAAACTTCTCATGCGTTTCTACGATCCGTCGCGCGGTAGCGTTCTGCTAGATGGTCAGGATCTCAGGACATTGACTCATGCGTCGCGCGCATCGTCCGTAGCCCTGATTCCCCAGGACGATTTCCTGTTCAACGACACGTTGCGCGAGAACATCCGCTTTGGGCGGCCCGCTGCTGACGACGATGCGATCTGGGCGGTGTGTGAAACGATGGGCATTCACGACTGGCTGCGATCGCTACCGGAGGGCTTGGACACCGAGGTTCGCGAGCGGGGGAGCCGATTCTCCTCGGGTGAGCGTCAACTCGTGGCTCTCGCCCGAGCCTTTCTTGTCGATCCTGATGTGATCGTTCTCGATGAAGCGACCTCGAATCTTGATCCTCAAACCGAGCTCGCTGTCGAACATGCGCTGCGCAAGCTACTCAACGGCCGGACCTCTGTCGTGATCGCTCACAGGCTCCGCAGCGCCGAGCGTGCCGATCGGGTGATCATGATTGATGCCGGGGCGATCATCGCCGACGGGACGCACGACGAGCTTCTCCAGACAAGTGCCGCCTATGCCGAGCTGGTGGCTGTGTGGGAGCGTGGGCTGTCGTCAGAGAACTCGGCCGGCGGGCGGTAGTCTGGGTCTTTGCCTGTCGAACGGAGAACCATGCGCATCGCGGTGAGCCCAACAGCTCCGAACTTGTCGGCGGCCGAGGCCGTGAAACTATGCGTCGATACCGAGCGAAAGGGCATACGAGACGTCTGGCTCGCGGAAGTTGCCGGCCCCGAAGCGTTCGCTCTGGCGGGCGGCATTGCAACAGCGACCCGGGATATGAACGTGGGGATCGCCGTGGTCGCCGCAGCAAACCGGAGCATTGCGCTCCACGCCATGGGTGCTGTGACCGTAAGCCAACTTCTTGAGGGACGAGAGTTCCATCTGGGAATCGGGGCGTCCTCGCGGTTGATCGTTGAGGCCTGGCACGACCGTTCGTTCGGACCGCCCCGAACGCGGGTGGGCGACATGGTGGGTGGTGTGAAACAAGCAATCGCCGGCGCCCGCTCCGTCGACACGGCGACCGCAAAGATGGACAGGTTTCGTCTCGGAGGTTCTGCGCGCGGTGTGTGTGATGTGTATGTCGGTGCGCTTGGTCCCGGCATGCTGGCGACCGCGGGCGAGGTCGGTGACGGAGTGTGCCTCAATCTGATGCCGGCGAACGTCGTTGCCAAACAGATCGCTGTCGCCCGTGAAGGCGCCGAGGCCGCCGGTCGCGAACTTCCCGAGTCGTTCGGTGTCATGGCCAGGTTCCACACGGTGATTACCGATGACCTTGACACCGGGCGCGACATCATCCGGGGTGCGTTCGGTCCGTATTTCGCCCAGCCGGTGTACAACCGGTTCCTAGCGTGGTGTGGGTTTGAGGAAGCTGCCGAGAAGGTGCTTGCAGGGTTCCGATCCGGTGACCGGGCGGCCGTCGCGACCGCCCTCACGGACGACGTCGTCGACGCCATCTCGCTCGTAGGTCCGGTAGCTGCGATGCGGGATCGCCTGGTCGAGTTTGGCGAAGCCGGTGTGACGGTGGGCGCCATCAACCTACTTACCGGCGATCCCGCGGCGATGGCCGACGTGCTCGGTCGTCTCGCCGACAACAACTAACCGTTCTGGCGTCCATTTGGGCGATATATCGCCCAAATGGACGCCAAAACGGGGGTGTGGGCTACTTGCCGGCGTTCTTGTCGTCTCGCCATGCAAGCCACTCTGCTGCCGCGTCCATGGTGTAGTTAGGACCGTTGATTCCGAACGTGAACTCGCGGTAGCCGAGGTCGTAGTACGTGTCGGCCATTGCGAGCATCTTCGCCTCGTCGCCGGGTTGGAACCCAACTGAACGCCGAATCTCCGACGGGTCGCGCCCGACCTTGACGCACCACTCATCGAGGATGTCGGATTTGCGTTTCATTGACTCGGTATCACCAAAGTAGTGCCACACGTGGGCATGCTCGGCAACGATCCGCAGCGTGACCTTCTCGCCACCACCACCGATCAGGATCGGCATGTCAGACGGTGGGGGATTGAGTTTCGCCCACCGAGCCTTGATGCGAGGCATGGCAGCGTCGAGCTCTCGCAGTCGGCCTCCGGCCGTTCCAAACTCGTAACCGTATTCGTCGTAGTCGCGCTCAAACCAGCCGGAACCGATGCCAAAGATGAGACGACCGCCGGAGATGTGATCAACGGTTCGGGCCATGTCGGCAAGCAGCTCCGGGTTGCGATAAGAGTTACAGGTAACGAGGGCACCGATCTTGATCCGCGAGGTTTGCTCGGCCCACGCACCGAGCATTGTCCAGCATTCGAAATGTTTGCCATCGGGGTCTGCATAAAGGGGGAAGAAATGGTCCCAGTTGTATGCGATGTCGAAACCGAGATCCTCGGCGCGCACGACGGCGTCTCGAATGTCGGCATAATCGGCCTGTTGCGGATGGAGGTGGACGGCGAGTTCGACCTTGTCGTGCATCGGAGTGATTCCCTTCTTGGTGTTAGACCGACACTACCTGGCCATCGGAACCTCCTTGACGAATCCACACGAGGCGCCGGCGCCGGCGCTGGCTCTTCGGTCCCGACCGCTGCATGAGCTGGGTATTCGTGCTCTCATGGATCTTGACATTCGTGCGCTTACCGAAGACGACATTCCGCCGATGCTGGGCGCCGTTGGTTTGTGTCAGGAAGTCTTCTAACCCCGGTATTCTCCCGGCTACACGGTCTCGGCATCGACGAGGTGGAGCACCCGGTTCGGAGCTGTTTCGTCGAAGACGATCGACACGAACTCCGCATCGATCTCAGCCAAAGCTGATCCGTCAACGTCATCGCAGGAAACCCAGACTATTCGTGCAACACCCGCATCCCTGAGCCCGTCCGCCCACTGCGAAACGACTGCCTCCGGTGTCGCGGCGAACGAGCGTTCGCGTTCGTCGTGGGTTGCGGTCGACACGCAGATGACACAGAACGCCCCTTGTGCAGCACCACCGACATGGGACCCGTCCGAGACGTCGCCGTTCGCTGCCGGGATCCCGCGGGCCAGAAGATTTCCCCGCGCCTCCGACGTGCTCACAAACGCACGCAGATCGCCCTCGCGTTGTGTGAGGGCGTCAATAATCTTGGCGCCCTGGGGGGTATCGGCGCCGACGACGAGTGCAGGCATGATCTATAGAGTAGAAGACCGTATACCTGCATGAATCCGCACCCTCTATGCATCCTTTTTGCAGATATCGGCACACTCCGTACAGTGCAGGCACTGTTGGGGATGTGTTTCATGCGTTAGGAGACCGGCCACTCAGCTCTTGCAATGACGCGCAATGGAGGTGACGAGATGACGAACCATCACGGGTTCTATGACCCTAAGGATGTACGCGACGCCTGCGGTGTCGGGTTTGTCTCGGACCGCAAGGGTCGTCGTACGCATCGACTGGTCGAAACCGCCGTACGGTGCCTCCACGCACTCGACCACCGCGGGGCCCGCTCGTCAGACGGCACCGGCGATGGCGCCGGTCTCATGACTCGCATTCCGTTCAAACTGCTTGAGCGCGATCTGATTCGGATGGGTATCGATCCGGTTGGGGAAGGTCGGCTCGGGGTCTTCATGGTGTTCCTCCCGACCGTCGAAACCGACGTCACCAGGACCGTTGTAGAGGCGGCTGCGCAACGCGAGGGCCTTCAGATCCTGGGGTGGCGAACCGTTCCGGTCGGAACGACCATCCTGTCGGAGACAGCGCGGCGTTCGCTGCCGGTGATCGAGCAGTTGCTGGTGGCAGCGGACGAAACGGTGTCGAGTGATGACTTTGAGAGAAAGATGTACCTCGCCCGCAGGTTGGCTACTCGACAAGTCGAGGACGACGCGTTTTTCATCTGTTCCGCGTCAAGCCGCACGGTTGTTTACAAGGGCCTTTTTCTCGCCTCAACAGTCGAGCAGTTCTACTGGGATCTCATCGACCCGATGTTCGAGACCGATTTCGCCATCTTCCACCAGCGCTACTCGACGAACACCTTCCCCGCGTGGGGCATGGCGCAACCATTCCGCATGCTGGCGCACAACGGTGAGATCAACACGGTGCAGGCGAATCGCAGTTGGATGGCGGCCCGCAGCAACGACCTCGCCAGTGACCTTTGGGGAGATCGTCTCCCGGACCTCAACCCGCTCATTGAGCCACTTCCGTCGGATTCGGCATCTCTCGACAACGCCTTCGAGGTACTTGTGCGCTCCGGCCGCTCGGTATCGCACACCAAGGAGATGCTGATGCCCCAAGCGTGGGAGAACGTCGATGATCTTTCCGATGAGATGCGGGCGTTCTATGAATATCACGCGTTTCTCAGCGAACCCTGGGACGGTCCGGCGGCGATCGCGGCCAGCGATGGTCGTCATCTGATTGCGGGTCTCGACCGCAACGGTCTTCGGCCGTCCCGGTGGACAATGACTGATGACATCATCATCGTCGCCTCGGAGGCCGGGCTTTCACCGGCAGACGAGATTGAGGCGATCGCGACCGGCCAGCTCGGCCCGGGCGATGTGCTGTTTGTCGACCTTGAAGACGGACGGGTCATCTTCGCTGACGAGGCGCGCCGACGCCTTGCCGCAAAGGCCCCGTACGTGGAGTGGGTCACGACGGAGACCCAGACAATCCACGGTCCGTTCGATGATAAGCAAGACGAGCGATACGACGCGACAAAACTCAGTCGTGTTTTCGGCTACACCGCAGAGGAACGTCGGTTGATTCTCCAACCAATGGCGGAAGGTACCGATCCGGTGCTCTCCATGGGTCACGACACGGGCCTGGCAGCGCTATCGGAATGGCCGCAGCGTTTGCCGCGCTATTTCCACCAGGCGTTCGCCCAGGTCACCAATCCACCGATGGACCCTATTCGCGAGAAGCTGGTCATGTCCCTGCGGACATACCTTGGGCGACGCGGTTCCATCCTCACGGAGACCGCCCAACAGGCCCATCTGTTGGAACTGCACTCGTCGGTGCTCAGCGATGCCGAGTTGCAGGGTCTGACAGCGAATGCCGATCCCCGCTTTCGTTCGCACGATCTGGATATCACCTTCGATGCCTCCAGTGGAACCAAGGGCATGCTGGATGCACTGGATACACTCTGTGATGTGGCCTCCGATGCTGTCGCCGGCGGGGCGGCGATACTCGTCCTTTCGGATATGGGAGTGACTGCGACGCGGGCTCCGCTCCCGATCGTTGCGGTGGTCGGCGCTGTCCATCATCGACTCATCGACGACGGACTTCGGTTGCATGCATCGATCATTGCGGTGTCCGGCGAACCTCGCGATGCCCATGACTTTGCCTGTCTCATCGGTGTCGGTGCTTCCGCGGTGTATCCCTATCTCGCCATCGAACAGGTGCGCAGGATGGCCGTCGATGGAGCGATCGCCGTCGGGCCGGTAGAGGCTCAAGAGAACTACCGACGTTCCCTTGAGACAGGTCTTCTCAAGATCATGTCCAAGATGGGTATCTGCACGATCGCGTCCTATCGAGGAAGCGAACTTTTTGAGGCCATCGGTCTCGATCACGAAGTTGTCGACCGGGCCTTTCGTCGGGTGCAACACCGCATCGGAGGGGTCGGGTGGGACCGAGTTGCGAACGACATCATTCGTCGTCACGCCGATTTTGAAACCGGGGACGAGGATCCGGGCGGATACTACAAACACCGTCGCGGTGGCATGCCGCATATCGCGGCACCGCGCGCTGTCCTAGCGCTCCAGAAGGCAGTGCGATCCGGTGGGACGTCGCAATGGGAGGAATATCTCGGACAGGTACAAGACGATCGTCCGGTACTTGAGATTCGAGATCTCCTCGACATCCAACCTGTCGGACCACCTGTTTCCGTAGACGAAGTCGAGCCGATCGAGCGGATCATGCGGCGGTTCACGACCGCCGCGATGTCTCTCGGAGCGATCTCTGTAGAGACTCACGAGACCCTAGCCGAAGCCATGAACTACATCGGTGGAATGTCCAATTCCGGCGAAGGTGGCGAGGATCCAGCCCGGTTTGGGACATCACGTAATTCGAGAATCAAACAGATCGCCTCCGGTCGGTTCGGGATCACGCCAGGCTATCTGGCGTCTGCGGAGGAGTTCCAGATCAAAATGGCCCAGGGCTCAAAGCCGGGGGAGGGTGGGCAACTCCCTGGTCACAAAGTCACCCCGGCCATTGCCGAGTTGCGTCACACGCTTGCGGGCGTGACGTTGATTTCGCCGCCGCCCCATCACGACATCTACTCGATCGAGGATCTCGCCCAGCTCATCTACGACCTCAAGACGTTCAAACCTCTGGCGAGAGTTTCTGTCAAGCTTGTTTCCGGCCCCGGCGTCGGCACGATCGCCGTCGGGGTTGCCAAGGCGCTCGCCGACGGCATCACGATCTCGGGCAACTCCGGCGGTACCGGGGCGTCGCCGCTGGCGAGCATCAAACACGCCGGGTCGCCGTGGGAGCTTGGTCTCGCCGAAGCCCATCAAGCCCTTGTCCACAACGGTCTCCGGTCGGGTCTAAGCGTGGAAGTTGACGGGGGTATGCGCACCGGCCGAGATGTCATTGTCGCTGCCCTGCTCGGTGCCGACCGGTACGGATGGGGGACTGTGCCACTGCTGGCGCTCGGGTGCAAGATGGTGCGTCAATGTCACCTCAACACCTGCCCTGTCGGTATTGCTACCCAGCGCGAAGATCTCCGTGCGAAGTACACAGGCAGTGTCGATCAGGTGATTGCGTTGTTCCGCCACGTTGGTGCGGAGATCCGTCATCATCTCGCTGGGATGGGAGCCCGCACACTGGCTGAAGTGATCGGGCGTGCGGATCTCCTCACACCCCGCGACGATACCAATCGGGTCGCGGCGGCGTTTGTTGGTCGACTCGGGCGGAGTGATTTCTCGTCGAGCAGACATTTCAGGAGCATCGAACGGTCCCGGGTTGGAGAAGTTCTCGCTGTCGAGGGTAGGCGCGCGGTTGCTCGTGGCACGACTGTCGATCTCGCGTTCCCGATTGGGAATACTGACCGGGCGATCGGCACGCGGCTCTCAGGTGAGATTGCTGAGCTCACACAGGGTCGCGGGGCTGAGGACGGTACGGTGACGGTGCGTCTGTCGGGGACAGCCGGTCAATCCTTCGGTGCTTTTCTGTCACCTGGTGTCTCGATGCATCTTCTGGGTGCTGCCAATGACTACGTCGGCAAGAGCATGGGGGGTGGTGTGATTTCGATCACTCCGCATCGCACGGCAGGCCAACCCGTGCAGGGGGCGGGGAATGCGTGCCTGTACGGCGCGACCGGTGGAGAGCTCTATGTCGCCGGCGCTGTCGGCCAACGGTTTGCAGTTCGGAACTCGGGTGCGGTCGCTGTCGTCGAGGGCATGTCGGACCACGGTTGCGAGTACATGACCGGAGGGATCGTTGTCTGTCTCGGGGAAGTGGGCCGTAACGTCGCTGCGGGCATGACCGGCGGGGTGCTGTTCTTGTGGGATCCGGCAGGCCCCGTCCGTTTGCAGGTCGCGACAACGAACGTCCCCCGCGAACTCTCAGCGCCCGAAGCTGAACAGCTCGCACAGATCGTCGCGCGACACGTTGCTCTTACCGCGAGCGACCGCGGTTCCGAGCTGCTTGACCGATGGGATGTAGCGCAGAAAGAGTTTCGCGTGATACGTCCGCAGGCCCCGATTTGGGTAGACCCTACTCCGATCGCAACCCAGTCCGTCCATTGAGGGAACACCGGCGGCCCGGTAGACGTTGTTACTAGTGATGATGGCCCACCGGGTTGGAACGGTCTTCCCCCACTCCCACACCCATCCCGGTGGGCCATCTACCACCAGGGAGGCGAGATCGCTTTTTCTCAGCCACCGCGATCCTGTCACGCCGTGGACCTGGTACCTTATTGATTGGTTTCCAGCGCTGCCCGTATGTGCAATAATGGCACTACGGTGATAGTGTTAAATAGGTGATGCACCGCCCAACGCGGAGAGGTTCTTGTGTCAGTTGTAGACGTTGATCTTGGTAAGTACTCCCTCGGCTGGGCCGACGAGGAGGACTATGTGTTCAAACCCGAGAAGGGGTTGAACGAAGAGCTCATCCGTGAAATCTCGCGCATGAAGAAGGAACCCGAGTGGATGCTTGAGTTCCGGCTCAAGTCCTACAAGCGTTTCCTTGCAAAGCCGATGCCCACATGGGGTGGGGGCGGATTGCTTGAAGAGATCGATTTCGACGACATCTACTACTACATCAAGCCGACCGATTCCCAGGCCAAGGATTGGGACATGGTCCCGGACTCCATTAAGGAAACGTACGAGAAACTCGGCATTCCCGAAGCGGAGCGCAAGTATCTTGCCGGGGTGACTGCTCAGTATGAATCCGAAGTGGTGTATCACCGCAACCGTGACGACCTTGAAGAGCTCGGCGTGATCTTCTGCGATATGGATACCGCACTGCGTGACTATCCGGACCTCGTCAAGGAATACTTCGGGACCATCATCCCCCCGAACGACAACAAGTTTGCCGCGCTGAACTCGTCGGTCTGGTCGGGTGGGTCGTTCATCTACGTGCCGCCGGGCGTGCACGTAGACCAACCGCTTCAAGCGTACTTCCGGATCAACGCAGAGAATATGGGCCAGTTCGAGCGCACGCTGATCATCATCGACGAGGGCGGCTTCTGCCACTACGTCGAGGGATGCTCGGCACCGACGTACTCGACGGACTCGCTGCATTCCGCGGTCGTTGAGATCATCATCAAGGAGGGTGGTCGCTGTCGCTACACGACCATTCAGAACTGGTCAACCAACGTCTTCAACCTCGTCACCAAGCGTGCTGCCGCCTACAAGAATGCGACGATGGAGTGGATTGACGGCAACCTCGGCTCTCGGCTCACCATGAAGTATCCGGCTGTGTGGCTCATGGAAGAGGGCGCCCACGGTGAGGTCCTCTCGATAGCAATGGCGGGCAAAGGTCAGGTGCTCGATGCCGGCGCCAAGATGGTGCACGTCGCTCCCAATACGACGTCTCTTATTACATCGAAGTCGATTTCGCTTGACGGGGGTCGCGGTGGCTACCGAGGTCTGGTGCGGGTGGAGGACGGCGCAAAAAATGCCCATTCGTTTGTCCGCTGTGATGCGCTGATTCTCGATGAGGATTCACGTTCCGATACCTACCCGTATCTGGAGATCGAGGAGTCGAACACCAACATTGGTCACGAGGCGACGGTTTCCAAGGTCGGCGACGAGCAGTTGTTTTATCTGATGGCTCGGGGACTCTCCGAGGGAGAAGCCATGGCGATGATTGTTGCCGGTTTTATCGAGCCGATCGTGAAGGAACTGCCGATGGAGTACGCCGTCGAGTTGAACCGCCTGATCGAGCTCCAAATGGAAGGCTCGGTCGGCTAATCCGGCCGCGTTCACCGCACGTAGTCGTGCAGTCTACTTGTCCTGACCGACCGGTCAGTCTATCTTGTGCTCGTGATTGATTTCCAAACCCATCCTGACCAGTACCGACATTGGCGACTTTCCGTCGATGGTCGCGTTGCCACCCTTGACATGGACGTTGATCCCGACGGCGGGCTCCACGGCGACTACAAGCTCAAGCTGAACTCCTACGACCTTGGTGTGGACATCGAATTAGCTGACGCGATTCAGCGGCTCCGATTTGAACACCCCGAAGTTGGCGCCGTCGTGCTCGGCTCGATGAAGGAACGTGTGTTTTGTGCGGGCGCGAACATCTCGATGTTGGCAGGGGCGCCCCACCCTCTCAAGGTGAACTTCTGCAAATTCACCAACGAGACGCGCAACGGGATCGAAGAGGCCACTTCCGAGTCCGGGCAGCGTTATCTGGCAGCGATCAATGGCACCGCTGCCGGGGGTGGTTACGAGTTGGCGCTGGCGACCGATCACATCATGTTGATCGATGACGGCAGCGCATCCGTCGCGCTCCCCGAGGTTCCGTTGCTTGCAGTCCTGCCTGGCACGGGCGGGTTGACACGCCTTGTTGATAAGCGGTTTGTTCGCCGTGACCGGGCCGATGTGTTCTGTACGATCGAAGAAGGCATCAAGGGTCCGCGAGCGGTTGAGTGGAAACTTGTCGACGAACTTGTACCCGGGTCTACCTTTGTTGAGCGAGTTGCCGATCGGGCCACAGAATTCGCGAACGCTAGTCCGCGACCGGTGGAAACTCCGGGTGTCACCCTCACTCCGCTCGATCGTACGTATGGTGACAACGGTGTCGAATACTCCTCTGTGGCGGTCACCATCGATCGTGAT
>VAPH01074750.1_pt1 | contig 16206 bp, 13 predicted proteins | sample 3393861 | NCBI WGS metagenome assembly VAPH01 (sample SAMN08290439, study PRJNA428436) | hydrothermal vent metagenome | isolation source: Deep-sea hydrothermal vent chimney | place: Atlantic Ocean: South-mid Altantic Ridge | reverse complement strand
GTCATATCAATCGCATCAAAAAAGTGAAGTTTTACTTCTTCAATATAGTCCTGCGGATTTTTAAAGGGAGATGGCGCATAGTATTGCGCACTCGCTTTTATAAAATGATATGCAATTTTTCCTTTAGAAATATCTTCATAATTGGCTTGCGCCTTTTGTAATTGAGCTAATGATCTTTGATAATTTTCAACTATTTGACGATCTAATTTTGGATCTTTTGATTTAAAATAAACAACTTGTAATGAATCTATTACTCCTTGTTGCGTAGATACAAACTTATAGTATTTTCGATAAATTTTATTGTCGTGGGAACTTGAAAACACAATACTTTCAATCGGTTCATTCGGGTTAAATGAAAATTCTACATTTTCCTTGTTATATATAAATTCTACGTATAGATTATTTTCTATTTGGTAATAAGCACGATATATACCGGTTGGATCAGTTTCACCAATTTTAAATTCAAATTTACCATTTTCAACTGTAGCATTATCCACATATTCTTGCCTCCCATTTTCCAACTTATACAATAAAATCCAAGTATAATTATGATCCGGATCGATAGTACCTTTTATGGAAAATTGAGCGTAAGAGGAAAGAGAAAACAGTAAGGCGATTAAAAACAGTTTCATCATTAATTGAATAAAATTTTTCAAATGTACAATTTAAATGATAATTTGAAATCATTATATTTGATCCCAAATAGTAACAATGAATTTTAAGAATAAAACGATTTGGATTACCGGGGCTTCTTCAGGAATTGGAAAAGCCTTTGCCATCGCTTTTTCGAATTATGATGCCAATCTGATTTTATCCGCAAGAAGTGAAAAAAAATTATTTGAAGTAAAAGAGACATGTAAATATCCTGATAAAGTTGAAGTCCTTACCTTAGATTTAACCGATCATGACACTTTTAAAACGAAAGTAGAATTGGCATTAGGGTTTTTTAATGGGATAGATGTTTTGATAAATAATGGCGGAATTAGTCAGCGTTCATTGGCAATAGATACCCAACTTAGTGTTGACCATAGGATTTTTAATGTAAATTATTTTGGAACCATTGCACTAACAAAAGCACTTTTACCACATTTTATCTCTAAAAAAAGTGGACAAATTGTAGTGATAAGCAGTGTTATGGGTAAATTTGGTACACCACTAAGAACAGCGTACTCGGGTTCAAAACATGCATTACATGGTTTTTTTGACAGCTTAAGAGCCGAAATACACAATAAAAATGTTAAAGTAACTATCATTTGTCCGGGTTATGTAAATACTGAAGTTTCAAATAATGCATTGACTGCAGATGGAAGTAAATACAATATCAATGATAAAGGAAATGCCAATGGAATGGCTCCCTCTGTATTTGCAAACAAAGCGTTAAAAGTTATTTACAAACAAAAACAAGAGGCTGTTATTGCGGGTTTTAAAGAATCAGCAGCAGCATATGTGAAAAGATTTTCCCCGCGTATTTTATCAAAAATCGTTCAAAAGGTTAGTGTTACTTAAATTAAAGCAATTCATTCAATCATTTTTACTGCACGAATTTATTCAGATCATCGGGTGTTATATTGGTTTTTAAACCTAGTAATATAAGTTCATCGTCTGAACGGATCTCTAATACCATTTCCTTAATTTTATTTCTATCTTCCAGTGTAAAAAACCCTATTTGACCATCATCTTCTTTAATCCGGACCATCTTTTCAAAATCAGATCTTTTAATAAATTTATCAAATTTGGCAGATTTTTCTTCGTAGTTATCTGAAAACACAAGTATTCGAACGTGTTTTGCCTTTTTAAGTAATGGCTTTACATCCTCAAATTCATCATCGGAAAGAAATGGCCTAATTAAAGAACTGCTTAAACCCAGTGAAAAGTCAGCATCTTTTTGATTTTTTTGATAAAAGTTGTTAAATGAGGTGTTTGTTGCACAGGAGCTTAAAAATGCAACAAATAATATTAAAATTATTTTTTTCATCATTCTGTTTTTTTAATAGACGACTTATTACAGATTGTGTAACACCAAGATATTAATTGATCCATTTTAAAGAAGCAATCTGCTTCTCATTGATAGGATACTTCCTACCAAATAGGTAGGAAATATCCTCAAAAGAAGGAAAATTATATGTAATATTTAGAAAAAGGAAAACCTGAAATTTTTCTACTTGGTGCAGGTTACAGGTTAATTTTACAGCATCTCATTTGCTAAATTGGCCAATTCTGAGCGTTCTCCTTTTTCTAGTTTAATATGTGAGAACAACGAATTTCCTTTCAATCTGTCGATCAAATAGGTTAGACCGTTACTGTGTTCATCCATATACGGGGTATCAATTTGATTGATATCACCGGTAAAAATAACTTTGGTGCCTTCACCGGCACGCGTAATTATAGTTTTAACTTCATGGGGAGTTAAATTTTGAGCTTCATCAATAATAAATATACAATTGGTTAAACTTCTACCCCTTATAAATGCTAATGCAGTTATAGTTAATAAGCCTGAATCCTCTATTTGTTGTAGGATTTTACTTTTCTTTTCGTTGGCCTTGAATTGATTTTTTATAAAATTCAAATTATCCCAAAGAGGCTGCATATACGGTGAAATTTTCTCATCTGCATCACCCGGTAAGAATCCTATTTCACGATTACTTAAAGGAATAATTGGTCGTGCTAAAATAATTTGGTCGTATTTATTTTTCTGTTCTAAAGCTGATGCCAAAGCCAATAAAGTTTTACCTGTACCGGCAACACCTTCTAAGGCAATGAGTTTGATTTCATCATTCAGCAAAGCATTTAAACCAAAAGTTTGTTCAGCATTCCTTGGTTTTATTCCAAACACATATTTTTTATCAACTTTTTCAATTTTATCGGTAACACCATTATATCTTGCTAAAACAGAATTGGTACAATTATTCAGTATATAATAGCCATTTGTAACTTTATGACTTCCTAAGATCCCATCTTCCTTTATAAAACTTTTTTGATAAATATTTTGAATTACCTGTGCGTCAATATCTTCGATCACGGGTAATCCCTCAGAAAATTTCTTTATATTGATCACCTTACCGGTTTCATAATCTTCAGACAAAAGACCTATGGCCTTTGCTTTAAGTCTAAGATTGATATCTTTGGTAACTAATATTATTGAGTTTTTCGTATTTTCATTTTGTAAAGAAATAGCAGCATTTATAATTTTATGATCATTTTTCCTGTTTCCAAAAATATTTTCAGCGTTTATTTCTTTTAGATGGAGGTTATCCATTATAATCTTAATTTTCCCTTTTCCTTTTCCAAGTTTTATCCATTCATTCAATCCATTATTGCCGGATAATTTGTCTAAAAAGCGAATGACTTCTCTCGCTTCATAATTTTTTGTTTCATTGCCAATTTTGAATTGATCTAATTCTTCTAAAACAGTTATCGGAATAGCAATATCATTATCTTCAAAACTTGTAATTGAATTGTGATCAAATAATATTACGGAAGTATCTAAAACATAAATTTTTTTTGCAGTTCTTTCTTTCATAAAACTTTTTTTAATTTATGCCATTCATTTTGGTCAGAATAGCTATTTTTTCATAGTTGATAGATTATGATATCTCCAAATTTTTTAAAAAAGTACAAAAAATTAGTATCAGTTAAAGTAGTAAATAGTTAAATAAAATTAGATTTATTAACAAGAAGTTAACTTTCATGTTTTGTATAAACCAGTTTAAATGAGCTTAATATGTTATTATATATTGAAAAAGGAAATAATCTGATTTAATTAATGGTCGTTTTGCCCGATCGAATGCTTTCAATAATAACTGTAGATAATATTAAAAGACCCCCAAAAAAAGTATTCCAGGAAGGAATTTCGCCTAGAAAAAAATACGCAATAATAATTCCAAATACAGGAAGTGTACTGCTAATTATACTAGCTGTACTTACAGTAAAATATCTCAAACTATGAACAAATAATGTATGGCCAATAGCAGTGGTCAACAGCGCCAATATGAGAACGTACGGATATTGTGTTTGGATACCTGAACTATCCATATAAAAAAGAACGGGAATGAGTATTACACTTATTATCAATAATTGATAAAACATAAGCATTGTTCCATTGTAGGTATGTATTTGTTGTTTTAATATCAATAATCTTAATGAATAAAAAAGGGCAGATACTAGTCCGATTAAAAGACCTTTTACCTGCAAATTTTCTAAATTAAATTCGGGGACCAGAAAAAATACGCCTAATAACACTATGAAACCTAATAATATGTGAATAGGATTAAATTTTACTTTGATAAAAAATGGTTCTAATAATGCAGTTATAACGGGATAAGAAAATAGAGATAACATGCCTATTGCAACATTCGAATATTTCAAGGCATAAAAATAGCTTATCCAATGTCCGGCCATAAAAAATGCACCCAAAATAAAAGTAAATAGATCTTTTTTAGAATTAATTTGCAGATTAATTTTTTTATACCGGCAAAATAAATAAATAAATAGTGCAGCTAAAATACTTCGCCACCAGATAATTACAGGTGGAGGCATTGCAATAAATTTTCCTAATGCGCCCGAAGTACTAATAAATAGAGTAGCAAGAGTAAGTTCGAAAATATATTTTAAGTGCCGGTCTTTCATTTAAATTATTGAATTTCTCTTAAAATATTTAATGCTTTCTTTACGGAATCAATTCTGATAAAAGTAATTAATAATCTCAACCCTTTTTTGGTTTCTTTTTCTTTCATCACGCAGGTTTTACCATTTTGTTGAACGTATTTTAAGAAATTGGTAAAAATATCACTTTGATAGTAATCACTTTTTTGATCAGAAACAAAATAACCGATCATTCTTTTTTGTTTTAAAATAACACGTTCCAATCCAAATTTCTTGGCCAGCCATTTAATTCGAACACTATTTAACAAATCAACTACCTGTATTGGTAAGCCTCCAAAGCGATCGATTAATTTCTTTTCAAAATTTTGTAATTCTTCTTCCGATTTCAATTCACTCAATTCCTTGTACAAGCTAAGTCTTTCATTGATACTGTTTATATAATCATCAGGGAAAAGAATTTCAAAATCTGTATCTATTTGTACATCTTTAACAAATTCTTTTGGTTTATTTTTTTCATCCTTATACAGTTCTTTGAATTCATTCTCCTTCAATTCATCAATGGCTTCGTTTAAGATCTTTTGATAGGTTTCAAAACCAATATCATTAATAAAACCACTTTGTTCACCTCCTAAAAGGTCACCAGCCCCTCTAATTTCAAGATCTTTCATGGCTATATAAAAACCGCTACCCAGATCAGAATGTAATTCTAAAGCTTGAATTCGTTTTCTGGCGTCATCTGTCATCATATGATAAGGTGGTGTGATAAAATAGCAAAAAGCCTTTTTATTTGACCTGCCTACCCTGCCACGCATTTGATGTAGATCACTTATCCCAAAATTATTGGCATTATTAATAAAAATTGTATTGGCATTAGGTACGTCTAATCCACTTTCGACAATTGTCGTTGATACTAAAACATCAAATTCATTGTTGATAAAGTCAAGCATTAGACGTTCTAATTTTTTACCTTCCATTTGCCCGTGACCTATTCCAATTTTTGCATCAGGTAGTAATCGCTGTATTAAACCTGCAACTTCTTTAATATTTTCAATGCGATTGTGTATAAAAAATATTTGCCCTCCACGAGAAATTTCATATTGAATGGCATCTCTTATAATTTCTTCGTTAAAACGGATGACATGGGTTTCAATAGGATGTCTGTTCGGGGGTGGAGTATTTATTACCGATAAATCACGAGCAGCCATTAGCGAAAACTGCAGTGTTCTTGGAATTGGAGTGGCAGTCAAAGTTAAAGTATCAATATTTTCTTTTAAGGTTTTGAGTTTATCCTTAACGGCTACTCCAAATTTTTGCTCTTCATCAATAATTAGTAAGCCCAGATCTTTAAAAACGATTTTCTTACTTACCAATTGATGGGTACCAATAACTATATCAATACTTCCATCTGCCAAACCATTTATTATTTCGTTGCGTTGTTTTGTGCTTCTAAATCGGTTTAAATAAGTCACTACAACCGGAAAGTCTTTTAATCTTTCTTTAAATGTTTTGTTGTGTTGAAATGCTAAAATTGTAGTTGGTACTAAAATCGCTACTTGCTTACCGTTATCTACTGCCTTAAACGCGGCACGAATTGCAACCTCAGTTTTCCCAAAACCTACATCGCCACAAACCAATCTATCCATTGGTCGATCTGTTTCCATATCATTTTTAACGTCTTGTGTAGAGCTGAACTGGTCAGGGGTATCTTCATACATAAAACTCGCTTCCAATTCATGTTGCATATAACTATCCGGGTTGAAAGAAAATCCTTTTTGCAATTTCCTTTTTGCATACAATTCAATCAAATTATACGCAATATGCTTAACACGGGCTTTGGTTTTTTGCTTTAATTTTTTCCAAACATTTGAACCTAGTTTATGAACTTTTGGAACCTTACCATCTTTGCCATTGTATTTTGAAATTTTGTGTAAGGCATGAATACTTATGTATAATATATCTCGATCTCCATAAATTAACTTAATAGCTTCTTGTTTTTTTCCTTCTACATCTATTTTTTGAAGCCCTCCGAATTTTCCAATTCCATGATCAATATGGGTTACGTAGTCTCCCACTTCTAAATTAGTTAGTTCCTTTAAACTAATGGATTGTTTTTTGTTGAAACCACTTTTCAATCTGAATTTGTGATATCTCTCAAAGATCTGATGATCTGTGTAACACGCAATTTTTAAATCTTTATCAATAAATCCTTGATATAGTGGAGTTGTTATCGTTTTGTAGCTAATTTCTCCTTCAATATCATCAAAAATATCATGAAATCGTTTGGCTTGTTTATCATTATCGCAAAACAGGTAATTGCGGAAACCATTTTTTGTATTTTGATTTAGGTTTTCAATTAACAAATTAAATTGTTTATTAAATGAAGGTTGAGCTATAGTTGAAAAAACTATGCTTCTTTCTTTATCAACTCCTTTGCTAAAACCTAACTTTATTAAGTTAAAATTATTCAATTGATTGATAATTAGCTCTCCATCGCAAAATAGCTCTTTTGGTTTTGTTTGTTTTAAATCGCCATTTAAATTTTGAAAAGCATCTTCTGCCTTGCTAAAAAATTTGTCTAATCTATTTTCGATAAGATCTATATTTTTAACAAATACAACTGTTTTAGAAGAAATATATCTCAAAAAGCTCTCTCTTTTTTCTTCCAGCATTTTATTTTCAACATTGGGCATAATGGTGATCTTATTCAACCTATCAATTGAGAGTTGTGTTTCAATATCAAAGGTTCGAATACTGTCAATTTCATCACCAAAAAATTCTATTCTATAAGGTTCGTCATTTGAAAATGAAAAAACATCAATAATACCTCCCCTAACAGCAAAGTCACCGGGTTCTATTACAAAATCAACCCTGTTAAACTTGTATTCGTGTAGTAATTCATTAATAAAATCAAGCGAAAGTTCTTCTCCAACATTTATTTTTAAGGTGTTTCTTCTTAATTCACTTTTGGTTATAACTTGTTCAAATAAAGCATCGGAATAGGTAACGATGATGGCGGGTTTCTTTTGAGAATTAATTCTATTTAAAACTTCTGCCCTGAGCAATATATTAGCGTTGTCTGTATCTTCGATTTGATACGGACGGCGATAGGATCCCGGGTAAAAAAGCACATTGTTTGCCCCCGAAAATTGTTCCAAATCATTTAAATAATAAGCAGCCTCTTCTTTGTCATTAAAGACTAACAACAATGGGTTTTCAATTTTTTTAAATACAGAAGAGAGAACAAATGACAAGGAAGACCCTACCAAATTAGAAATTTCTATTTGATTTTTTTCTTGTTGTAGTGCATTTACAATTTGATTAACTTTATCAAACTGTTGGTATAAATCAGCAATAATTTGTTTGCTCAATGCTATTGATTTTTTACAAATATAAGTTTAAAGAATTAATAATTTATGAGTTTTTTTCATTGGATATTTTTAAAACAACCTAACAATTTCTCAAAATCTTCTTCCGTATTATAAACATTCGGAGAAACCCTGATGGCATTGCCACGAAATGAAACGAAAATATTGTTTTTATCAAACTCAGCTTTAAGATTGCTTAAATTAATATTATCAGGAAGGTAAATTCCGAATAAATGGTATGCTCTATAGTTATCATCTTCAATAAAACAACCTAAATTTCGTAACTCCTTTATGACTTTTTCAGAAATCTTTTTGCAATATTCTTGAATATTTTCAGCGCCCCATTCATTTAATTGTTCAATGGCCTTAATTAGCATTGGTGTTAATGAAAAATTACTCATTTCACCAACATTATAGCGTTCGGCTTTCGGCTGATATTGTTCTTCATAATTTACCAATCCGCCAAAAACTTCACTGTTTTTACGATTTATCCAATTTTCTTCAATGGGTTCTCCATCATTAAAGGCATCTGAATAATAAGCCAAACCGATTGAATAAGGTCCGAGTAACCATTTATAGCCCGCACAAATTAAGGCATCAGGTTGTATTTCTTTTACTGAAAAAGGTAATGCACCTACGCTTTGTGTTCCATCAATAATTAATAACGAGTTATGAGCTTTTGTTTTTTTACGAATTGCTTTTAAATAAAAAAGTGTTCCATCAGCCCAATGTACCTGTGGTATTGCTACAACAGCAGTTTTATTGGTAATAGCTTCTAAAACTAATTCATTCCATCTTTTTCCTCGATGCCTAAAACCATCTGGTGCCGGAATAATTTTTACCACGGCATCATTTTTTTTCGCCAATTTCTGCCATGAATATATATTACTTGGAAATTGACCTTCAATAACTAAAATTTCATCCCCGGCCCTAAGCTTTACATTATTAGCAACTGTAGCAATACCATACGAAACAGCAGGAATTATAGCAATATTTTGATAATCACTTATATCTGTTAATTTTGAGAACTCTTGTTTTAATTTCTTGGTGTTGTCAAAAAAATCATTGCTGGTAATATCATAAGGCAAACATTTTTTCGATATGGATGCATGACCAATTTTTTCAACACTTTTTAAAAATGGAGACATATACGCTCCATTGAGATAGTTTACATCTTTTGAAAGCTTAAACTCATTTTTTCGGTTTGTTAACATGGCAAAAAATTTATCGATTCAAATATAGATTTAAAATTATTATCTTATTTATAAATTTTTAAAATTAATAAAAATTTTGCTCAATATTTCGTAACTTTGATATAATAAAAAATGTAATTATGGGCATCTCTGATTATTTTATGAGTGTTGGCCTAAAACGTAATATCAGCCATTTTGCGAATATGGTCAAACTTGCAAAATCGAATAATATTATAACAAAAAATGAAAAAGAACTGCTGATAAAATTTGCCAAAAAATATGATATTGGCGAAAAAAGATTTAAAGCAATTTTATTAGATCCCGAAAAAATTCCTACTAGAGCACATTTTTATTGTGAAGAGCGAATAGAAAAATTATTTGATCTCATGATTATGGTTAATTGCGATCATAAAAAATCGATTGAAGAGATTTCTGTTTTGACTAAAATTGTAGTAGGATTGGGATTTTCACTTCAAAATGTTGATAAGATAGTTGAAAGGGCACTTCAAATTGATATTGAAAATTGTGATTTGGAATCTTTTAAAAAGGAGATTTTAAAAGTCAATCAGTTTTAATAGAAATAGTATTAAATAATTTTATTCATTGATAGATTTGAAGAGGAAATTGACACTTTGTATGAGGAAATTGCAAAACTTTTACCAATTAAAGAGTCAAAACAGTTAAGTTAATTTGGTATAATACTTTTTTATATAAAATTGAATTAATCACTAGAAAGAAGTTGGTTTTTGATTGAATTGATTAATTTTAACGAAAATTTCAAATTCCTTTTAAAAATTAACCAACTGGAAAATGCACTTTTAAATCGTTTCGAATTACAATTCAATTGCAAATGACACAAAAAAAAATTACAGGTATTCAACAAATTGGAGTTGGAGTTGAAGATGTGCTTACTTCTTGGAAATGGTATCGTAAATATTTTGGGATGGATATTCGAATTTTTGAGGATGAAGCAATTGCCGAACTAATGCTTCCCTATACGGATGGGAAAACTCGAAAACGTCATGCTGTGTTAGCACTTAATATGCAATCGGGAGGTGGTTTAGAAATTTGGCAACACATGGGTAAAACACCGGAAAAACCCAATTTTGAACTACAACTTGGAGATCTAGGTATTTTTATTGCAAAAATTAAAAGTCAAAATACCAAAAAAGCTTTTGACTTTATGAAATCTGAACAAGTGAATTTATTAAGTCGATTAGAGGATTCACCAAATGATAATCCTCATTTTTTTGTAAAAGATCCTTTTAATAATATTTTCCAAATTGTAGAGAATAAGTATTTATTTGAAGAAACCAAAGCACAAACGGGTGGAATTTATGGTGCGATTATAGGCGTTAGCAATATAAATGAATCATTAAAAGTTTATCAAGATATTTTAATGTATGATGAAGTTGTTTTTGACAAAACCGAAGTTTTTAAAGATTTTTCTGGTCTGCCCGGGGGTAAAAGAAAAGTACGGAGAATCCTTTTAAAGCATTCTGCATCGCGAAGTGGTGGTTTCGCTCCTCTACTAGGTCCTACCGAAATTGAATTGGTTCAACTTATTGATGAAAAAGGGCATAAAATATTCAAAGACCGAATTTGGGGTGATCTTGGTTTTATTCATATTTGTTTTGATACTATAGGGATAGATCTATTACGGGAAGAGGTTAAATTAAAGGGATTTCCATTTACAGTGGATAGTGCTAATTCGTTTGATATGGGTGAAGCAGCTGGACATTTTGCATATATTTCAGATCCTGATGGTACACCTATTGAGTTTGTAGAAACACATAAATTGCCCATTATTAAAAAATTAGGATTGAATTTTGACTTAAAAAAGAGAAATCCCAACAAATCATTACCCAATTGGTTAATTGGAACACTTCGATGGAAAAGAGTTAAAGATTAATTTAATTAGGACAATTTATCTAAGGCCTAGTACAATTCTTCATATAATTTATTCCAAAAATTGTATAGTAGATAATTTTCTGTTTTTTGATAACTATAAGACTCATTTTGGTAAGCTTATTTTTGAGATTTGCATTTCAATTCTCGGTATTGGGACCTCGTTTAATTCTATATTTTCAAATTTGTATGATAGGGCTTTTTTAAGTTAGAAATATGTAATAAAGTGAAAGAAAATAAGTCAATAAAAATATTTTGGACGGGATTATATTTAAGGTAAAAGTATTGTAAGAAATAATTGAATAAATTATAAGAAATAAGTTTAGACAAGTCTAAAAAAATATTTACATTTGCAAAAAATAATATTTATGTACTCTCCGGCTGAAGAAAACTATTTGAAATCCATTTATGCTTTACAAATGGAATTGCACAATTATATTAGCACCAATTTAATTTCTGATAAATTAGAAACCAAGGCTTCATCCGTTACTGATATGATAAAAAAACTAGCTAAGAAGAAATTGGTGATATATAAAAAATATCAGGGAGTTCAACTTACCATAACAGGAAAAAGAGCCGCATTAAAAGTTGTAAGAAAACACAGATTATGGGAATATTTTTTGGTTGAGAAATTACGATTCAAATGGGATGAAGTTCATGAAATTGCTGAACAATTAGAACATATCCAATCAGATAAATTAGTTGATAAATTAGATACATTTTTAAAAAATCCAAAATTTGATCCTCATGGCGATCCTATACCTGATAAAAGTGGGAAAATAATCCGAAAAAACTCTGTAAATATATCTAGTTTAAACGTGGGAGATGGAGGTGTTTTGGAAAGTGTAAAGGATTCATCTGAAGCTTTTTTAAAATTTTTGAGTAATAAAAAGCTTGCCTTAGGAGATAGAATCAAAGTAATTGACATAGAACCTTTTGATAGTTCTATTCATATTGAAACCGGAAATAACAGAATGATGATCTCAAAAAAAATTGGAGAAAAACTGTTTTTAAATTACAAAAAATGACCGGATATAATCCATTGATTGCATTAATTGTATTTATTGTACTGTCTGTATTTACATATTTTGTTTTCAGGCCTGTAAAAGGCTGGTTTTGGGTTGTAAAAAATAATTTAAAGACAAACGAAAAAATAATTATTGAAGACATTTTAAAACAATTGTATCATTTTGAAAATTCGGGTAAAGATGTAGATATTAACATTTTAACAAATGCCCTGGATTTTGATGATATGTTAATTATCAATACGATTAATAAGATGGCAATTAATGAGTTATTGCACTATGAGGAAGATTTTTTAGTATTGTCGAATTCCGGAAGAGATTATGCATTGCGGATTGTTAGAGTTCATAGATTATGGGAAAAATACTTGGCCGAAAAAACAGGATATGATAAGGCGGAATGGCATGATAGAGCTGAAAAAATGGAGCACGAATTAAGCCATGAAGAAACCGATTTTTTGGCTACTCAATTAGGCAATCCGATGTACGACCCACATGGTGATCCTATTCCAACAAGTAAAGGAAAAGTTGCCAAATTATGTGGCGTAGTTCTGACCTCATTAGCCGAAAATTGTATTGGTAAAATTACACATATTGAAGATGAACCTGAGGTAATTTATAAACAAATACTAGCGGCTAATATTCATATAGGTTCACAAATTCGGATAGTTGAAAACAATAAACACAGACTAGTTTTTTATGCGGAAGGAGAAGAATTTAAATTGGCACCAATCGTAGCAGCAAATATAACGGTTGATATTTTAGAAAAAGAGAATACAATAGAAGAAAATTTAGTACGTCTGTCAAGTTTACAAAAAGAGGAAACCGCTAAAATAATTGGAATATCGAAAGAATGTAGAGGTGAAAACCGACGAAGGTTGTTGGATTTAGGATTTGTAAAAAATTCTGAAATATGTATTGATTTAGTGAGTCCGCTTCAAAACCCGAAGGCATATATGATTAAAGGTACGAGTATAGCTTTACGAAATGATCAGGCATCAAAAATTTTAATAAAAAAGGATTAATGCAATGGGAAATGAAATAAATAAAACTTGTGAAAGTTGCTCTCAGTTTAATGCAAACGGGTTAAAAAAACTTGGATTTAAAACAGAAAATATTGACTTTGTTATAGCCTTAGCTGGAAATCCAAATACAGGAAAAAGTACTGTTTTTAATGCATTAACAGGTTTGCGTCAGCATACCGGCAATTGGCCCGGTAAAACTGTGGTTAGAGCAGAAGGAGCTTTCGCCCTCAACAATCAGAAATACAAATTGGTCGATTTACCAGGAACCTATTCTCTACTTTCAACTTCTCAGGATGAGGAAGTTGCCCGAAATTTTATTCTGTTCGGAAAACCGGATGTAACAGTAATTATTGTAGATGCAAGTAGATTAGAAAGAAATTTGAATTTGGCATTGCAGATCTTAGAAATTACAGATAAAGCTGTTTTATGTTTAAATTTAATGGATGAAGCAGAACGAAATAATATTGATATCAATACAAGAACCTTAGCCAGGGATCTTGGAATTCCGGTAGTTGCAACCAGTGCAAGATTCAATAAAGGAATACCCGATTTGATTCAAACAATTAGTGAAGTTGCTTCCGGTAAAATTGTTTGCAAACCTCATCGAATTAAGAATGTACCTGATCCTATTTTGAATGCTGTTAAGAAACTGAGCAAAGAGATTAAAATACTTTTTCCAAAAATCATGAATAGCCGATGGATTGCATTTAGACTGCTTGAAGGAGATGATCGAATTATTAAAGCCTTAAGAACAGGAGAGTTAGTTTAGATATGGAGAATAAAACTATAGAAGATATTATTGAATTATCTAATGATTTACGATGGAAAATTGGTGATGACTTTTATGATAATCTAACGGAAAGTATATATGCTGATGCTTCGGAAATTGCAAATTCTTCCATTTCTGTTGAAAATCAAAGAAAAAGATTCCGATTTGATAATAAAATTGATAGAATTGTAACAAGTAGTACCTGGGGATTTCCAATCATGTTTTTGATCTTGGGTGTTGTACTTTGGTTGACAATTGAAGGAGCAAATTATCCTTCAGCAATTTTAGCACAATTATTATTAGATACTATTCATCCAATTTTAAAAGGTTTTGCATCAAGTGTTGCATTGCCTTGGTGGTTAGATGGATTTTTAATTGATGGTGTATATTTGGCAGTAGCATGGGTTATAGCAGTAATGTTACCTCCAATGGCTATTTTTTTTCCGATGTTCACTTTGTTAGAAGATTTTGGCTATTTGCCCAGAGTTGCCTTTAATATGGATTATTTATTCAGAAATTCGGGTGCTCATGGCAAACAGGCGCTAACTATGAGTATGGGATTTGGCTGTAATGCTGCCGGAGTTGTAGCTACAAGAATTATTGATAGCCCCAGAGAACGATTAATAGCTATTATTACTAATAATTTTTCATTGTGCAACGGTCGCTGGCCAACACAAATTTTAATAGCCACAATTTTTGTTGGGGCCGTTGTACCTGCATCTTTTTCTGGAATAGCTTCTTTAACAGCTGTGATTGGTATTGCTGTTTTAGGAATATTTTTTATGTTCTTGGTTTCTTGGGGATTATCAAGAACTGTTTTAAAAGGGGAGGTTTCTACTTTTAATTTAGAATTGCCACCATATCGGCCACCAAGATTTTGGAAAACAATATATACATCATTAATTGATCGTACATTGATTGTATTATGGCGAGCCATTGTTTTTGCCGCTCCTGCCGGCGCATTGATCTGGTTAATTTCAAATATTTATTTTGGTAATGACAGTATCGCTGCTTGGACTATAAACTCCTTAGATGGTTTTGGTTTTTTACTTGGTTTGAATGGTGTTATTTTACTGGCATATATTGTAGCCATACCTGCCAATGAAATTGTGATACCAACCATTTTAATGCTAACTGTTTTAGTAACGGGAATTGCTGGTGGTGAAGGAGCAGGAGTAATGTTTGAATTAGATTCAGTAAATGCAATGGGAGAAATTTTAAAAGCAGGAGGTTGGACTTTGCTAACGGCCATTAATTTAATGTTATTCAGCCTATTACATAATCCATGTAGTACAACAATTTATACTATTTATAAAGAAACCAAAAGTGTTAAATGGACTGTTGTAGCATCTATTTTACCCCTTTTAATGGGATTTGTAGTTACTTTTTTGGTGGCACAGGTTTGGAGACTATTTTAATATTACCATGTAAAAACTACTAAAATAAAATTCTTTTTAAAAATTAAATCAACTATTTAAATCTAAAAAGCAGTGAAAGTATTTAAAGGCTTTATTTTGATTTTACTCTTTATGGTAAACTATACAATGTACGGGCAAAAAATAATTACGGATAGACCGGATCAAACGGAAAGTTCTTCAACAATTCCAAAAGGAAGTTTACAAATAGAAAGTGGCTTGTTACTTGGTTTTGCAGAAAATGATAATATTTCATTAAGAGAAATTTTGGCTCCTACGATACTTTTTCGTTACGGAATATCCAAGGGTATAGAAATAAGAGTGGTGAATCAATTTGTGAGTATTAAAAACAAAACCACTTCAAAAGAGATTTCAGGAATTACAGATTTAGAAATTGGCACTAAAATTCAATTATTAAAAAAAGAAGGAGTTAATACAGAAATTGCATTTTTGTCTCATGCTGTTCTGCCAACAGGATCAAAGGATGTTTCGTTTGAAAAAGTTGGTACAGTAAATAAGATTTCCATTTCTCATCAAATAAATGATAAATTGAGTTTAGGATATAATTTAGGATACAGTTATTATGGAGTTGATAATGGTTTTTTAATCTATTCATTGGTTTTAGGAATAGCGATTAACGAAAAAGTAGGAATTTATTTAGAACCGTATGGTCAAGTAGGAATATTTGATGAATACCTTTCAAACTTTGATGCAGGTTTTACCTATTTAGTCAAAGATAATCTTCAATTAGATTTTTCTTTCGGTACTGGAATTAATTATACCATGAATTATATATCAGTTGGATTTAGCTGGAATATTAGTATTAACGTGAATAATGGATAAAAAAAGAAGTGTTTTTATTTGTATTTTACACTGATAATCAGTATATTACAGTAATAAAAACACT
>VAPH01019874.1_pt1 | contig 16268 bp, 16 predicted proteins | sample 3393861 | NCBI WGS metagenome assembly VAPH01 (sample SAMN08290439, study PRJNA428436) | hydrothermal vent metagenome | isolation source: Deep-sea hydrothermal vent chimney | place: Atlantic Ocean: South-mid Altantic Ridge | reverse complement strand
TCAGTTGCGCGGGTTCTGCACCTGGTCCTGCCCTACCTGCGCGAACCCGAAGCAGGCCAGGTCGAAACGCTGGCACATACTTACCGCCAGGCCTAAAAAAAAGGCCGGCTTTAAAGCCGGCCCTGAATGCCCTGTACTAATAATGGGAGCCTGCTATTTGGTAGCCTTCTTGTTGGTAGCCTTCTTTTTGGTGGTCTTCTTCGTTGCAGCCTTAGGTGGCTTTGCTGCCTTGGTGCTGCCGGCAGTGCCGGTCCTTGATAACGCCGTCACCTGGCGTGACAGTTTCTGCACACGTTCAGACAGCCTGTTTACGTCTTCGGCTGAAGGCACGCCAAGCCGACCCAGGACCCGTGCCACACGCTCCTCAAAAATATTTTCCAGCTTGTCCCAGTTATCAACGGCCTGCTTACGAACCGCTTCGACCTTTGATTCCACATCACCTTTGATGTCGTCGACAGCTGTTTCAGCCACCGTGCGGGTCTTTTTCTCCAGCTTGCTGCCTTCGGATACCAGCTTTTCAAACAGTTTGTTACCCTGTTCGATCAGCTTGCCACTCTCCGCTTGCGCAACAGAATATGCACCCAGGCCGGCGAGCCAGATTTCACGGGCTGATTCAACAACAGGTGCGGCAATGCCGAATGCTGCAGGTTTTGCCTGAGTCTTTTTTTTCAATACCTTCTTTTTCAATGTCTTCTTTGCCATTTTAAACTCCTTGCTCATTTGAGCCTTGGTTGGTAGATGTTGTTATCGTAGTCCCGAAAACTAGAGCAAACACCCTAAATGACGGGGATTTTCCCGAGCACAGCGAACGCGGTGAAAACAGCCTTCTCAGGCCCTGAATAAAATGGGTAAACTAGTGCCGTATTCCGAACCGATCAAGGAAACCTGATAAATGTCCAAATGGAACCGATTTCCCTATGACAGCACCGCTTTCATGTTTGAAGGCCGCCAGTTACTTGAGTCGTGGCCTGATCTGCACCGCGGTGACTGTGCCAGATTCCCGGATGTCGACTGGGTCGAGCAGTGCCTGGAACAAGCGCCAGAAGCGGCACCGCCATCTTTCGATGGTGACGCCACGACCCTGGCAAACGTCATTCAGGACGCATGGCGTTATTTTCATGCCGGTGACTTTTACCAGGCAACCGAATTATTCGCCCAGTGCGGGCCACTGGGCCACGCCCCGGCCAACAAGGCCGCAGGAATATACGCGACTTACCTGGAGCCTGATGAAGCGGCAGCCCGTGCCTGCTTCCTGGCGGCAGTAAAACGTGCCGAAAATGCCATCCAGACCCTGCCTGACGACCCGAACAGCCACTATTTCCATGCTTTCAATCTGGGCCGTTACAGCCAGAGCATTTCCATCGTCAAGGCTTTGAGCCAGGGGCTCGGTGGAAAAATCCAGGCCAGCCTGAGCAACGCCCTGACGCTGGAACCGGCGCATGCGGAAGCACATATTGCACTGGGTATGTACCACGCCGAAGTCATCGACAAGGTTGGTAAAATGCTTGGTAAGCTGACCTATGGCGCCAGCACGGATACCGCGCTGATGCACTTTGAGCGGGCCCTGGAACTGACGCCGGACTCACCCATCGCACACATCGAATATGGCAACGGGCTGTACCTGTTGTTCGGTGATGAGCGGCTTGATGAAGTAACAGATTTATATATCAAGGCATCCGAAATGCAGCCGGTTGATGCCATGGAAAAACTGGATATCGAAGCAGCACTGGCAGAATTGGAGTAAGCGGCTTATTACGCTGTTAATCAGCCATGATCCAGCAGATTCGCAGCACTTTCCGGACTGGGCCGACCGTGCAGTGGCAGCATCAGGCCCAGGTACAGGAGTTTTTCAAACTCCTTTTCGAAGCGTGCAATAATTGCTGACGGTTCAGGCACCAGACGGCGGTCGGCAATGAGCCCAAAAAACACCTTGCCATTATAACTGAGTATGCTGATTCCCAATCCCACGCTGCCGTTTTGAGGCACCCAGAACATCATTTCTTTCATTTTTGATCCAGCCAGGTAGATTGGCTGCTGCGGGCCCGGCACGTTGGTCAGCACCGCGGTGGCTTTTTGGCTGAGCATATCCAGTACCGGTTTCTGTACAGCGGACGGTCCCATGCCGAGGGCTGCAAGAAACCCCAGTGTGACTGCCGCCTGCTTTGACGACTTCAATTCGTTCATGCGGGCATTGACTGCGTACAGCCGTTGCAATGGATTCTCAGTGCTCAGCGGCAGTGACAGGAACACCAGACCAAAATGGTTGCCAAGCTCTTGCGCATGCTCAAGGGGACGCAGATTAACAGGCACTGTAACGCGAATGTCCTGCAAGTCTTCGGGTTTGTCCCCTTCAGCGATCAAGTACTGTCGCAGGGCACCTGTTACAGCAGAAATAAGCACATCATTGACGGTGCATCCGAATGCCTTGCTTACAGCTTTTACTTCAGCCAGCGGCAGCGGTTCGGCCCAGGCCACCCGTTTACGCACACCAAGACGCCCCTTCAAGCGCGTCTTCGGATCATCCTGAAGGGTCAGCGAATGTGCCAGTTCACGGATAATCTCACTGGCCTCCACAACATAATTTCCGGCAACCGATGGATTTTGCAGCACTTTTCTTCCCTCTTTAATCAACTGCTGGCCAAGGTGAGTGGCAAAATCCAGCCCTTCTCGGGCCGGGTCCAGCAAACGCCTGAATACCATTGATTCATCTGCACGACGCTTTTTCCAGGTCTCCGGTTGACGTGCCGATGGCCGGCCAGCCCGGGTCGGATCGGTCAAAGACAGGAATACCTGTACCAATGCAATACCGTCGGCAATACAGTGGTGGATGCGCACAATAACGGCCGGTCCGTCCGCGTAGTTTTCCACCACGTGGAACTGCCACAGTGGCCGTGATGGGTCCAATGGTGTACTGGCCAGTTGCGATACCAGAATCTCGAGTTCCTGTCGGTCTGCTGCACCCGGCAAGGCGGTGCGACACACATGGTCGTTAATATCAAAATCCTCGTCCAGCACCCAATAAGCGCCACCGGGACCATCCACTGCTTTTTGCCGGAACCGCCGAAACGTCAAAAAGCGCTGCTCGATGGTCTCAAGCAGCGTGGCATGGTCCAACTTCTCGTCCAGCGTGAAAACCCCGTTGATCATCATCAGGTTGGTCGGCTGCTCCATGCGCAGCCAGGCAGTATCCACCTTGGAAATCGGTTCTTTGATAGGTTCTGCAGTCAATTCAATGAATTCCTGATACTTAGGGAACCTCTGATCTATTCATGAACTCGTACCTTGCATCCAAAATATCCAGCTTCCGCGTTGCAAATCTTGTCAATAGCCAGCTATTACCTGCGATTCGCGCCTTGAATCTGGACATTTTGAATTGCAATCTACTTCGCCCAGAATAAATCAGAGGTTCCTTAGCTGTATTATTGTAGCTTATTAAGTGATTAAACTACTCAGTCTCAGTATTGCATTGCACTGAGCTGACTGAAAGAGTTTCGGTAATATAAAGGCAATAAGATGGTCCTGCTGACGTACCTTGTATTCATCCTGCTGGCACTTTGGGTATTCGAGAGATATTACCTGCGCGGCGGACACAACGATGAATACCCCATCCCAACGAATCCGGACGTTGTAAGCCACTTCGCCAGTTCACAAGGGCCAGAGCAGGAGGCGGTGATCAAGATGGTCAGGGATCTCGCTGCACAAATTTCGCATTCTGTACGTAAAAATCATATGCAAAAGGCTCGCGCCATCATCGACAGCATGAGCGATGGTCAAAACTATGCAAGTAAATTCATCCCGGCTGATGCCGGCGGAGTACCGGCGGAGTGGGTGATAGCGCCAGGGGCCGACAGCTCAAAGCGATTACTTTATATCCATGGCGGCGGCTTTATCATGGGCAGCCCTAAAAGTCATCGCACCATGACCAACAAATTTTCTGAACTTACCGGCTGTGTTGTGCTGGCCGTTGATTACCGGTTATTGCCGGAACACAAGTACCGGGACTGTATTGAAGATTGCAGGATCAGCTATCAGTGGTTGCTCGAAAACGGACCAGACGGCCCCACCGAACTGCGGCAACTGTTCCTCGCCGGTGACTCTGCCGGCGGCACGCTGGCCCTGTCGCTGGCTGCCTGGGTGCGGGATGAAGGCCTGCGCGCTGCGGATGCCATCGTTGTGCTGTCACCTTTAACCGACAGCACGTTTTCCGCCGCCAGTATCCGCAAAAATGAGAGTACCGATGTCATGCTCGCGCCCACCATGCGGGTGCTCAACAGGCTGCCGCATTTCCTGAAAAGCTGGCTGATTGTCGGGGTCCAGCGAATGCGACCCGCTAACCCCGTCATTTCACCTTTGCTCGGGGATCTGTCTGGCCTGCCCGCAACATTGGTGCAGGCCAGTGAAGTTGAAATGTTGCTGGATGACGCCCGCCATTATGTTTTCAAGGCCTGTGCCTCCGGGTCGCCGGTTAAACTGCAAACCTGGGCAAACATGGTGCATGTCTGGCAAATCTTTTATCCACAGCTACCAGAAGCCAGGGAAGCCTGGGCGGAGATTGGCAGGTTTCTCGAAGCCCAGGCACAAACCTGATTCCAGGTGGCCATGCAGAGGCCCATCGTGCGACCGGTGCTACAGCTTGGCTGGCCGCCGTGCCATAATTGCGCATTCACCCAACCGCCCAGAAGACAGGCGTATAAAAGGCAAGCATGAGCAAGCAAAAAAGAAAAATCCTGGTCACCAGCGGACTACCCTACGCCAACGGCGCAATCCATCTGGGACACATGCTGGAGTATATCCAGACTGACATCTGGGCGCGGTTCCAACGCTCACAGGGGCATGAATGTTATTTTGCCTGGGCAGACGATGCACACGGCACCCCCATCATGCTGCGTGCCCAGGCGGAAGGCATCACACCGGAAGAACTGATCGCCAGAATGAACGCCGAGCACCAACTGGACTTCAGTGATTTCGGACTCAGTTATGACAATTACTCCAACACCCACGATGAAACCAATCGTGAGTGCGTGGAAACCATTTACCAGCGCCTCAATGACGGTGGCTATATCGACCGACGCACGATTTCACAATTCTATGATGAAGAGAAAGGCATGTTTCTGCCTGACCGCTTCATCAAAGGGACCTGTCCCAGGTGTAAAACCGAGGATCAGTATGGTGATAGCTGTGAGGCCTGCGGCAGCACTTACAGCCCGACTGATTTGATCGATCCGCGTTCGGCTGTCAGCGGTGCGGCCCCCGTGATGCGTGATTCGGAGCACTATTTTGTACGCCTGTCCCTGTTTGAGGCGCAGTTACAAGGTTGGATGTCTTCGGGCCGACAACAGCCCGAAGTCGTCAACAAGATGCAGGAATGGTTCGAAGAGGGACTGCGCGACTGGGATATTTCCCGTGACGAGCCTTATTTCGGCTTTAAAATTCCGGGCACAGACGACAAGTATTTTTATGTATGGGTCGATGCACCTATTGGCTATATGTCCTCCTTCAAAGAGTTGTGTCAGGAAAAAAACCTGGATTTTGACGCCTGGTGGAAGCCGGATACAGATACCGAAATGTACAATTTCATCGGTAAGGATATCGTGTATTTCCATACCCTGTTCTGGCCGGCAATGCTGATGGGGGCCGGCTATCGCACCCCAACGGCGGTGTTTGCACACGGGTTTCTGACGGTGAATGGTGCAAAAATGTCGAAGTCCCGCGGTACGTTCATCATGGCGCGGACCTATCTTGACCATCTGAACCCGGATTACCTGCGTTATTACTACTGTGCCAGGCTGGGCTCCGGCACGGCTGATATTGACCTGAGCCTGGACGACTTCGTCTCACGTGTAAATTCAGACATGGTCGGAAAGGTCGTCAATATCGCCAGCCGCTGTGCAGGTTTTATCCAACGGGGTTTCGCTGGCCGCCTGGCGGCCGAATTGCCCGAGCCTGAGCTCTATCAGCTTTTCATTGACCAGCGCGAGGCAATCGCCAAGGATTTTGAACAGCGCAATTACCAGTCGGCCATCCGCCGCATCATGGCGCTGGCCGACCAGGGTAACCGTTACATTGATGAGCACAAACCCTGGCAACTGAACAAGCAGGACGGCCAGCAGGACAATGTGCAGGCAATCTGCTCTCAGGGCCTCAACCTGTTCCGTGTTCTAATCACTTACCTCGCGCCGGTCGTTCCATTCACCGCTGCCACGGCTGAGCAGTTCCTCGGCGTTGCGGTGGACCAGTGGTCCGACCTCGACCAACCCATGCTGGGTGTTTCCATCAATGCATTCAAGCCACTGATAACGCGTGTCGACCCCGCTAAAATTGAAGCGATGGTCGAAGCCTCAAAGCAGGACCTGGAAACCACCAATGCAGCCGCTGCCCCTGTGCTGGAACTGGAAGATGAGATCACCATCGATGACTTTAAGAAGGTCGATTTGCGGATTGCGAAAATCATCGCTGCGGAAGCAGTGCCCGAAGCGGACAAGTTATTGCGGCTGACGCTGGACCTTGGCGGTGAGATCCGTAATGTGTTTGCCGGTATCAAATCCGCTTATGATCCGGCGGATCTGATCGGACGCCATACTGTCATGGTCGCCAACCTGAAGCCACGCAAGATGCGTTTTGGTTTGTCAGAAGGAATGGTTCTGGCCGCAGGCTCTGACGATGGTGACCTGTTTATACTCCACCCGGATGACGGTGCAGAAGCCGGCATGAGGGTTACCTGAATACCTATGACGGAATACTTACTGATACTTGTCAGCACCGTACTGGTGAACAACTTTGTACTGACACGTTTCCTGGGTGTTTGCCCACTCATGGGCGTGTCCAACAAGCTGGAAGGTGCGATTGGCATGGCGGTGGTGACCACCTTTATTCTGACCCTGTCATCGGTTGCCAGTTACCTGCTTTACCAGTACGTGCTCAAGCCGTTATCGCTGGAATACCTGTCAATCCTCGGTTTTATCCTGGTCATCGCGGTTGCTGTACAACTAACTGAAATGATCCTGCGCAGAAGCAACCCGATCCTTTATCGGGTGCTCGGAGAATTTCTGCCACTGATTGCCAGTAACTGCATTATTCTCGGGGTGGCACTGCTGAATGTCCAGCAACAACACAACCTGCTGCAGTCCGCCCTGTACGGGTTCGGAGCCGCCACCGGTTTCGGGCTGGTGCTGGTCATGTTTGCCGCCATGCGCGAACGCATTGCCGGCGCCGACGTACCACTGCCGTTTCAAGGTGCTCCCATTGGCCTTATGACTGCCGGTCTGATGGCACTGGCATTCATGGGCTTCAGCGGCCTGGCAAACCTGTGACATGCTGACGGCCATCCTTACAATGACCGTGCTGGTGCTGATATTCGGCCTGGGTCTCGGCTGGGCGGGTGTTCGCCTGCCGGCCAAACCAGATTCCATGGTCGAACAGATCAATGCCCTGCTGCCGCAGACCCAGTGCAGGCAGTGTAATTTTCCAGGTTGCCGTCCCTATGCAGAGGCGCTTGCCAGGCAGGAGGCCGATATCAACCAGTGCCCTCCAGGTGGTACAGCCGGCATACGCGCGCTGGCTAATTTGCTGGGCCGGGAAGTCAGGCCCCTGAACCCGGAGAATGGCGAGGAGAAGCCCAGAACCCTGGTTCTGATTGATGAACAGCGCTGCATCGGCTGCACCTTATGCATACAGGCCTGTCCGGTGGATGCGATTGCAGGTGCAAGCAAACTGATGCACACGGTCATTGCATCCGAATGTACCGGTTGCAATCTGTGCCTGCCACCCTGCCCGGTGGATTGCATAGATGTGCTTGAGCTTGCGACAGATATCGATCAATGGCGCAGTCCCCGGCCTTTGGTACTGGCAGCCGTGCAATGAATTACGCCGATCCGGTCCAGGTGTCACGCAATGCCGGCCAACGCACCCACCATTTTCATGGCGGGCTGCGGCTCAAGCACAACAAGCGTATTTCCTGCCAGACCCCGGTGACGCGACCTGCGCTACCGGAAATTCTGGTCGTACCGTTGCTGCAGCACGCCGGTGATGCCGTTGAGCCGCTGGTCAAGGCAGGTGACAGTGTTCTTAAGGGTCAGCAAATAGGACGTAGCAAATCCTGCCCCGCCGTGCACGCCCCGACGTCCGGTATCGTAGAAGCGGTGGAAGACCACCTGATAACACACGCTTCCGGCAGCAACGGCCCGTGTGTGGTCATCAGAACAGACGGGCAGGAGCAGTGGGCAGAACTTGACCCGATCACAAACGTGGCAGAAGCCAGCCCCGACACTCTGATCACTCACCTGCAGGAATGCGGGCTCGCAGGCCTTGGCGGTGCAGTATTCCCCACCCACCTCAAGGCACTCGATAGCCGTCGACGGCACATCCACACGCTGATTCTGAATGGCGCAGAATGCGAACCTTACATCAGCTGCGACGAAATGCTGATGCGTGAGCAAGCAGATAAAATAATCCTGGGCGCATGTGTGCTGCGTCATGTGCTGTCTGCTGAACAGGTCGTTATCGCCATCGAGGATCAGATGGGTGCCGTGCTCGAAGCACTGAAATACGCAGCAGAGTGTGCGGATTGCGAGGATATTATGATCACCAAGATCACCAGTATCTATCCTGAAGGTGGTGAACGACAATTGGTGCAGGTATTAACCGGGCTTGAAGTACCTATCGGCGGTCGGCCAACGGACATTGGTCTGGTATGCCAGAATGTCGCAACCGCAGCTGCCGTCGCAGAAGCGGTGACCGAGGGCAAACCACTGATCGAGCGCTACGTTACAGTCACCGGCAACGGTATTTCACAACCCCGGAATCTGCTGGCCCTGATCGGCACGCCCTTTTCTCACCTGATCGAAGCCTGTGGTGGTTATAACGAAGATGTCGCACGCCTGGTCGTCGGCGGCCCCATGATGGGATATGCAGTGTGCAATGATGCCACGCCGGTGGTTAAAGCGGTCAACTGCATCCTCGCACTGACAAAAGCGGATATCACCCCAGCCCAGGCAGAAATGCCCTGCATCCGCTGCGGCGAGTGCTCACGTGCCTGCCCAGCACTACTGCTGCCACAGCAATTACATGCAAAAATAAAAAATGGCCTGTGGCAGGAAGCCGAAGAATACGGGCTGGACGCCTGCATTGAGTGTGGCTGCTGTGACGTTGTCTGCCCCAGCCACATCCCCTTGGCAGACTGGTTCCGCTATGGCAAGGGCGAGCTTCATCAGCTGGCGATTAAGACCCAGGCAAGCAGGCTTGCACGCGAGCGCTTTGAAGCCCGTGAAGCCCGCCTGCTACGTGAAAAACAGGCGCGGGAAGAAAAAATGGCGCAGCGTAAAAAAATGCTGAAAGACCGGACAGCACAAAAAAACCGCAGTAACAAGGCCGATGGAAACCCGCCAGATGCGTAGCTTTACAACCAGTGGCGCCCCACATATGCCACCGCAGATCACGGTGGCCAAAGTGATGCTGCAGGTGCTGCTGGCCCTGATACCCGGCATACTGGCCTACACTTGGTTCTTTGGGCCGGGCATACTGATACAAATCCTGTTGGCTACCGGGTTTGCGCTTTTATTTGAATTCCTGATGCTGCGCATGAGGGGCCAGCCACTTAAACCGTTCATCAATGACTACAGCGCGGTCGTCACTGCGGTTCTTTTTGCCTTGAGCATTCCGCCACTAGCGCCATGGTGGATCAGTTTGATCGCCATGTTGTTCGCCATCAGTTTTGCCAAGCACCTGTACGGCGGGCTGGGGAAAAATGTATTCAACCCGGCCATGGTGGGTTATGCGGTGGTGCTGATCAGTTTCCCACAGGTCATGACAGCCTGGTTACCGCCACTGGCAGTTGCTGCGCACAGTCCCGGACTGCTTGACAGCCTGCTGATTATTTTCACAGGCCACGTGCCGCTCGCAGGTGGCTGGGATGCCATCACCCAGGCAACCCCACTGGACACACTCAAAACCGGTATTGAATCCGGCCGTATGGTCACTGAAATCCGCCATTCCACCCTGTTCGGTGACTTCGGTGGAGTGGGTTGGGAGTGGATTGCCAACTGGTTTGCAGTGGGTGGTTTTTTCCTGCTGTATAAACGAGTCATCAGCTGGCAGGTACCGGTCGCAGTCATCGTCAGCGTTATCCTGTTCAGCCTGCCTTTCTGGCTGGCCGACCCGGACAGCAGCCCGACCCCGATGCAGCACGTTTTTTCCGGCGCGCTGATACTGGCAGCATTTTTCATCGCCACCGATCCGGTCAGTGGTTGTGTCAGCAACAAGGGCCGACTTATTTTCGGTGCCGGTGTCGGCATCATCACACTGGTGATCCGTCGCTGGGGTGGTTACCCGGATGGCGTCGCATTCGCCATCTTGCTGATGAACATGGCCGCACCTTTGATTGACCGCTATACACGCCCTAGAATATACGGTGAAAAGGTGAAGTGAATGCGTAAAACCTGGCTCCCGATCATCCGAAACAGCGTACTGCTGGGTCTCATCGCCCTGCTGGGGACGGCTTTGCTGGCAGGTGTGAATCAATTGACACACGATCGTATCACCGCACAGGAAAAGCGCCGTGTACTACAGCAACTGAATGAAATCCTTCCGGCTGATGAATACAACAATAACCTGCTTGAGGATGTGATCGAGATCAGGGATCCGGAATTTTTCCGGGACACCACCGCGGTTGCCGTCTATCGTGCCCGCATGGATGGCCAACCTGTGGCCGTCTTGATGATCGTCACCTCACCGGATGGATACAATGGTGATATACGGCTCCTGATCGGCATCGACACCGCCGGTACGATACTCGGCGTACGGGTAATATCGCACCGGGAAACACCTGGCCTTGGAGACCCGATTGAAGCTCAGCAAAGTGATTGGATCTTTGGATTTACGCAAAAATCTTTGCGCAACCCGGAGGATGGCGGCTGGGCGGTGAAACGGGACGGTGGCGAGTTCGATCAGTTTACCGGTGCCACTGTTTCCCCAAGGGCCGTGGTCAGGGCGGTACACACCACCCTGTTGTACTTCCAGGCAAAGCAACAGGCATTGTTTGATACGCCCGCATCTGCAGAACTGCAACTTGGGCCAGCAGTCATCCAACACGACTGACCTGTAATGACTGACATCAGCCTAAGGAAGATACTCACCGACGGTGCCTGGCGCCGCAACACCGGCCTGGTGGTTCTGCTCGGGTTATGTCCGCTATTGGGCGTTACCAGCACGGTGATCAATGGTCTTGCACTGGGGCTTGCGACCATGCTGACCCTGGTGCTGTCCAATCTTTCCGTCTCATTGCTGCGCGGGTTATTGAAACCGGAGATTCGCATTTTTGTTTTTGTATTGATCATTGGTTCGGTCGTCACGGTGATTCAATTGCTGATGCATGCTTTTTTTTATGACCTTTACCTGGTGCTGGGTATTTTTATCCCGCTGATCGTGACGAATTGCGCCATTCTCGGACGCGCCGAGACTTTTGCCTCAAGAAATGCTCCATTACCATCATTGGTAGACGGTTTTGCCACGGGTCTCGGGTTCGCTATTACACTGGTTCTGCTTGGCGCCCTGCGGGAGTTGGCCGGGCGCGGCACACTGCTTTACAAAGCCGATATGCTGCTGGGAGACTGGGCCAGTAACTTCACCCTGACCATCATCCCCGAGCACCCCGGTTTTCTGCTGGCCATGTTACCGCCGGGTGCTTTTATCGGCCTGGCCTTGCTGATCGCAGCCCGCAATGCCTGGGAGGCGAGATCCGGCAACAACCCACAAAATGTTGCCGCAGGGCAAATTTGAGGTGTGCATGAAGCTTGAGGACCGCATAGAATTTTTCCGCCGTCTGCAGGCCATTGATCCACACCCAACCACGGAACTTGAATACCAATCCCACTTTGAGTTGCTGATCTCGGTCATTCTTTCTGCCCAGGCCACGGATGTCAGCGTCAACCTGGCCACCCGCAGGCTGTACAAGACCGCCAACACACCGCAAGCTATTCTTGCTCTGGGTGAAGAGGGATTGAAGGCCTACATCAAAACCATCGGACTGTTTAACTCTAAGGCAAAGAACATCATCGCGACCTGCAGGATTCTGCTGGAAAAACATACCGGCCAGGTACCATCGAACCGCAATGACCTCGAAGCCCTGCCCGGTGTTGGTCGCAAAACAGCCAACGTGATATTAAACACCGCATTTGGCCAGCCCACGCTGGCCGTCGATACGCATATATTCAGAGTGGCCAATCGCACCGGCCTGGCAATGGGCAAGACACCCTTGATTGTTGAGCGCAAACTTCTGAAAAGTGTGCCGTCACAGTACCTGCTCGATGCCCACCACTGGTTAATCCTGCACGGGCGTTATGTCTGTAAGGCACGCACACCGAATTGCCCGGAATGCATCGTCCGCGACTTATGCAGGACCGGCAAACAACACGATTGTTGACTTGATTTTTTCTGTTATTTCAATAATGAAACGGGCGCTATGCCTGTTATCAACGCCAATATTATAAATCAATTGTAATAATCCCTATCGAGTGCCGGTCTATTGGCTCGAATACGGATTATTCCTTGGAAAACACCAGAAGAGTTGCTAGTCTCCGGGGTCGATCCGATTAAAGAATCCCTCTCTCGGCGTGCCGAAAGAGACCATTAATAACTCTTAACGGGTTGTAAATAAAGGCGCAACAACGCCGTAATAATGTTCCCGCACTGACTATCGGCGGGATTTTTTAAACTGTGGAGGTTCTACCAGATGGCTAGTAAATCAAAGATCATTAACCCTATTGCGGCCGTTGTCGGCGTAGCATTCGTCTCATCTCTTGCGGTCTCGTCAACGGCTTTTGCCGGCGGCAATCCTTTTGTGACTTCTGACCTGGATGCCGGTTACAAACTGGCGGGTGACAAGGGCAAAGAAGGCAAGTGCGGTGAAGGCAAGTGCGGCGGTGACAAGGGCAAGATGGATAAAATGAGCGACAAGGGTAAAGAAGGTTCCTGTGGCGAGAAAGGCAAGATGGGCGACAAGGGCAAAGAAGGCTCCTGTGGCGAGAAAGCCAAGATGGACAAGATGGGTGACAAGGGCGAAGAAGGCTCCTGTGGCGGTAAAAGTAGCATGGGCGATAAGGGTGCAGAAGGCTCCTGTGGTGAGAAGGGCGACATGAGCAAGATGAAAGAGATGGGTGAGAAGGGCAAAGAAGGCTCCTGTGGCGAAAAGCACATGAAAGATAGTGAAGGTTCTTGTGGCGGTAACGTCTGAGGTCTGAGGTAATGATGAGTCACCGCAGACACCCGGTAACGGGTGCTGGTCTTGGTTTGAGGCGGGCCCTTCTGGGTCCGCTTCAGGCTTACGATACTGAAACCGTTGATGCAACCATAGATTTCATGGAGGTGGCTCCGGAAAACTGGATCAACGTCGGTGGTCAGAGAAGAGCATCTTTCCGCTATTTCACCGAACGCTATCCATTTATCTGCCATGGGCTTTCATTATCCATTGGCGGACCATCACCACTCGATCAGACTTTTATCCGCAAACTGCGGCAGTTCATGGATCATTACCGGATCCGTACCTACAGTGAACACCTGAGCTACTGCACCGATGACGGTCATCTTTACGATCTGATGCCCATACCGTTTACCGAGGAGGCGGTCAAATACGTCGCCGGTCGCATACACCAGGTTCAGGACATGCTTGGGCAACGCATGGCCATTGAGAACGTATCCTACTATGCAGCGCCAGGTGCCGAATTAACTGAAATAGATTTTATCAACGCGGTGATCAATGAGGCCGACTGCGACCTGTTGCTGGACGTGAACAACATTTTCGTAAACAGCGTCAACCATCGTTACGACCCGCTCGAGTTCCTGGCAGCCCTGCCTGCAGAGCGGATATCGTATGGCCATATTGCCGGCCATTACAACGAAGCCGAAGACCTGATCGTGGATACACATGGTGCTGACATCATCGGTGATGTCTGGGACTTGCTGGATAAGGCCTATGAGCTTTTTGGCGTATTCCCCACGTTGCTGGAGCGTGATTTCAATATCCCACCCGTTGTTGATCTGCTCACTGAAGTACAGAAAATCAGGGATATTCAGGCCAAGTGGAGCCAACATGAGCGCAGCAAAAAAGATCATGCGACACACGACCATACAGATGAAAAGCGACGCCGCGCCTGAAGCACTGGCCCGCCTGCAAACCAGTTTTGCTGCGCACATCCGGGATCCGCAATCAAAGGCCGCACCCGACGGAATCGAAGACCGTCGTATGGGTATCTACAGGAACCTGTTCTTCAACAATATCAAGAGCTTCGTTTCGGGTAATTTTCCGGTGCTCAAAACCTTGTTCAGCGATGATGCCTGGACCGACCTGTGCCGTGATTTTTACAAGGAATATCGCTGCCACACACCGTTATTCCCGGAATTGCCACGGGAGTTTCTGAAATACCTGCAGAATCATCGCCAGGAGCGCGATGGTGACCCGCCATTTATGTTGGAACTGGCCCATTATGAATGGGTGGAATTGGCCTTATCACTGGATGAGGCAGACCCTGATGACATTGAAGCAGATAAACAGGGTGACCTGTTAAGTGGTGTCCCGGTATTGTCGCCACTTGCCTGGCCACTGAGTTATACCTACCCGGTCCACCAGATCCGCCCCGACTTCCAGCCAACCGAGGCACCGGCAGAAGCAACCCACCTGCTGGTATGGCGGCAGCGTGACTTCACCGTGAAATTTATGCAAATCAACGATATTTCGCTGCTCTTGTTACAAAAAATGAAAGCAGAAAATCAGTACACAGGTCTGGAATTACTGAAGGCCGTAGCCGGGATCATCCATCATCCCAAGCCGGATGTCGTTATCACGGGTGGTGCAAGCCTGTTAAAGGATCTGAGAGACAAAGAGGTCATACTCGGAACCCGGCCCCAATAACGCCGATACAACATCCTGAGGATGCATTCAGTACAGGTATTTCACCAAGGCGAACAACAAAATGATCAATTTCTACGATAATGTTACTTCTCGCTTACGCGCTTCCGGTGATTACGTCTGGCCACTGGTGCTAAGACTGATAATGGCATGGGAATTCTGGGATTCCGGTGTCACAAAAATGAACGGGGAAAACTGGTTCGCCGAGATTCCCTGGGCAGACTGGCAAAAAGGCTTTCCATTTCCGTTTGACCAGATCCCTACCAATCTGAACTGGTTTTTCGCCACTTGGGGTGAATTGGTGTTTGCCGTGATGTTGTTATTGGGGATATTCACGCGCTTCGCTGCGATTTCGCTGATCATTATTACCGCGGTGGCGACTGCAGCCGTGCACTGGCCGGCGGAGTGGAACAGTTTCGCCGAGCTCTGGAGTGGCTATGTCATCACTTCCAAGGGGGGCGGTAACTTCAAGCTGCCATTGCTGTTTGTGGTCATGCTGCTGCCACTGGTGTTCGCCGGTGGCGGCAAATTCTCACTGGATCATTTGCTACTCATCATGACGGGTCGCAGTGATCAGGTGGAGGATCGCACGGGCGGGTTGCAGTCTGCCGGGCTGGCATTGGCCATCCTGGGTCTGGCAACGGTTTGGGTAGAGCCCTCGTTGGGAATAAGCTTGCTGGTCGCCGCTGCACTGGCAATGATAGTGCCTGAATTTATCGGCAAGGGTTAAGCTATCCGGATGCTGCTGTGAACTGGTCTACTCTTTAATAAACGGCATATCAAGGGGCTTTAGCTGGTAACCATTGTGGCGCAGCAACCCCAGCAGGCCATCGTCACCCGGCAGATGCAGTGCACCCACGGCTACAAATACACTGTTGTTTTCGAGTAGAGGCAGCAATGACTGCAGCATGCGCAGATTACGGGCAATAATGCCCTGTTCGAAAAAATAGTTGCGCTCGTCCGTTCCTATGGCCTGAAGTTCAGCATCGGACAGCACCTGCAGCAGTTGCAGATTATTTTTAAGATAAGCATCGACCATTTGGTCATGTGTAGCCTGGACCCGGTGAGATTCTGCAATGGCCTGGTCCAGTAAGTTCAACTGCATTGCCATCGGCATGTCCTCAAGAAACGACAGTTGCTGCTCAAGGGTTTCCAGGCCAACGATCCTGAGCCCGTTCCCGGAAGCCCGCAAAGACAGGGATAAATCCATAAAAAATCCTGTTTCTGGTGGGGGTGTGCTCAACGTCATCAAGGCTGCCCAGGGCTTCATTCGTTTGATGAAGTCTAGCGGCACCTTGTAAGCGGACAGTGCCGTTACCAGCGCATTGAAACGTGCCGATCCGAGTACCGACTCGAGGCTTTGCCCCGGCGG
>VAPH01041351.1_pt1 | contig 16298 bp, 14 predicted proteins | sample 3393861 | NCBI WGS metagenome assembly VAPH01 (sample SAMN08290439, study PRJNA428436) | hydrothermal vent metagenome | isolation source: Deep-sea hydrothermal vent chimney | place: Atlantic Ocean: South-mid Altantic Ridge | reverse complement strand
TCTGTTGCAGAAGTGAGTCGAGAAAGCGGTGTTTCCGAACAAAGTCTTTATAATTGGCGTAACCAATATCGTCGAGAGGGGAACGCCGTGCCATCAGATCCGAATGACATTTACTTGAGTTTAATTGTTTCGGCGATGTTCCTTTAACTTTTCCCATTTTTGACAGTAACATTTACGACATCTTCAACACGCGGATAGATGCGTACCATCCTCACTGCCCCACCCGTGGTCTGTACCACTTCAACAGGATAATTATCGATCAGCATGGTTGTTCCTGTTTGGGGGATGTCTTCAAGCCTTTCTAGAATGAGGCCATTAAGCGTTTTAGGCCCGTTAACAGGCAGCTGCCAGCCCATATTCCGATTTAGATCACGAATAGAGGCCATGCCGTTGACCATGTAGGAGCCATCACTTTGTTTATGTACATCCTGCAGGTCGCCTGGAGCTTGTGTATTAAACTCACCAATGATTTCCTCGAGAATTTCATCCATTGTAATCATCCCCTGCAGGTCGCCATACTCATCAACTGCCAGACCAAGGCGACGTCTTTCTTTTTGCATAATCAACAGTTGTTGCATCACCGGTGTGTCTTCTGGCACAAAATAGGCAGGTCGGAGTAATTTTACCAGTTTTTCCCGATCAAACTTATCCGTCTGCACGGCATGTATGGCCCGCCGTAAATGCAGCACGCCGACTACATTGTCCAGGTTGCCCTTAAAAACAGGCAGGCGGGTATGATGACTGGTAGTCAGTTGTTCAAGGATTTCGTCCCATTCATCGTCAAGGTTAATCCCCTCGATGGCACTACGGGGAACCATAATATCTTCTACGGTGATTCGCTCCAGATCCAGTATGCTCATTAACATGTCATGGTGACTCTTGGGGATCAGACTTTCCGCTTCTTTCACCACAGTACGCAGCTCGTCCTTATTCAACGCATCCTGGTTGTGTTGTGGCTTGATATTGAAGAGGCGTAAAAAATGGTTGGCAAAAATATTGATGATCCAGACGATGGGATACAGGACCCACAACAGTACGATGAGCACATAAGAAGCAGGAAAAGCAATTTTTTCAGGATGGCGCATTGCCAGTGTTTTCGGTGCAACCTCAGCAAACACTAGCACGACCAGGGTCAGAATAAATGTAAAGACTGCAATGGCAGTTTCGCCATAGAGACGCAAGGCAGCAATAGTGCTGATTGAGGCGGCAGAAAGATTGACCAGGTTATTACCTAACAGAATAACACCGAGCAGTCGATCAGGCTGATCAAGCAGACGACTTGCCAGCTTTGCACTGCGGTATCCTTTGTCAGCAAGATTCTTCAGACGATAGCGGTTAAGCGCCATCATTGCGGTTTCAGAGGATGAAAAAAAAGCAGAACAGGCAATGAGTACGGCCAGAATTACGAACAGCACCCAGACAGGTAAATCACTCAAGGAAGTGGTATCTCATTGTGTACGGAATGTTTATTCTACAGACTGTGGCGGTATCTGTCATGAAACATCTTTATTAACCGCAGAGGATACGGAGGTACACAGAGGTTTTTTAATTGAATGAAAATTTTTTCTTGATTTGGAATTTACAGCAGCACTCTTTCTATTCCTTCGTTGCGAATTCTCTTAGCAGATTCACGCATCCAGTCATCTCCTAGCAAACTGGCCGCCAGTTCGACGACGATGTAGTCCGTGCCCAGTCCTGTACTCTTTTCGTAACGTGCCATGCCCTGCTGACAGGAGGGGCAGGAGGTGAGTATTTTTAAATCTTTTATTTTACCGCTTTCACCTGTCAGGGCCTCAATATTTTTGAATAGTTCTTCCTGTTTACGGTATCTGACCTGGGTAGCGATATCGGGTCTGGATATGGCAAAGGTACCTGATTCACCACAGCATCGGTCGGATAACAAAACCTTGGCTGCCAGCAGTTTGCTGGCCACATCGACCGGATCATGGTGTTTCATCGGGCTGTGGCAGGGTTCGTGATAAAGGTATTTTTTGCCGCTGGATTCAAGCATCAGCCCTTTTTCCATCAGAAACTCATGGATATCCAGGATTCGACAGCCAGGGAAGATATGCTGTAGCGAGTACTTCAATAATTGATCAAGACAGGTACCACAGGAGACGATGATCGTGCGGATATCCAGATAGCCAAGGGTGTTGGCAATGCGGTGCATCAGGACTTGATTGTCAATCGACATCTGTGTGCCACGTTTGTTGTCACCGCCAGCCGATTGTGGATAGCCACAACACAGGTAACCAGGCGGCAAAACTGTTCGTACGCCCTGCTCATACAGCATGGCCAGTGTTGCCATGCCTATCTGGCTAAACAGGCGTTCGGAGCCACAGCCCGGAAAATAGAAGACTGTTTCACTGTTATCCGTGATTTTCTCAACATCCTGTATGATTGGGATGCTGTTGGATTGCTCTATATCCAGTAATGCGCGCAAGGTCGGGCCAGGTGTATCTGAGGGTAGGGGCTTTTTAATGAAATTGACTATCTGGCTGCGTATCTCGGGCTGTCCCAGTGACACTGTCGGGCGTTTATTTTCCGGCAGTAGCCGGAAGTGTCTGGCCAGTCGATTGATCCATCGCTGTACAGCATAACCTGCCTTGATTATTCCCAGCCGTAACCACCTTATGCGGCGCGGGCTGCTGGCATTGAGGAAGGACATGGCCAGCCAGTTACCGGCATTAAAATGCTTTTCTCCTTTCTCTTTGAGGATGTTTTTGATCAACGAGGACACTTTACCAAAATCAATATCGACCGGGCAGGGTGGCAGGCAGCGATGACAGAGGGTGCAGTGGTCAGCGATATCATTGAGTTCATCAAAGTGACGTGTCGAGATGCCACGGCGGGTCTGCTCCTCATAAAGAAAGGCTTCGACCAACAGGCCAGAAGCCAGTATTTTGTTGCGGGGTGAGTAGAGCAAATTAGCTGCAGGGATGTGTGTGGAACATACCGGTTTACACTTACCGCAACGCAGACAATCTTTGATTTCATTATTCAGTTCACCGAATGCGCTGGCTTCAAGAATCAGGGCTTCCTGTTCGAGTAATCTGAACGAGGGGGTATAGGCATTTTTCAGTCCGCTGCCGGCAAGTAGTTTGCCCCGATTGAAGTGCTGTTCTGGGTCAATCTGCTTTTTGTAAAGGGCAAATGCCTCGATTGTACTCTGCTCAAGGTAGCGTATTTTTGTCAGACCGATACCGTGTTCACCAGAGATAACGCCACCCAGATCTTTTGCCAGTTGCATGACCTCATCAACGATGTGATCGGCCTCCCGCAGCATCTCATAATCGTTTGAATGCACCGGGATATTGGTATGTACATTACCGTCACCAGCATGCATGTGGGTCGCCACAAACAATCGGCTGGCACGGACTTTAGAATGAATATTATCCAGTTGGTCTCGAACGGTCTGCATGGCCTTACCGCTGAATATTACCTTTAACGGTTTTTCAACTTCGCGTCGATAGGAGATACGTAGCCGCCGGGACTGCAGCAGGGAAAAGGCAGAGCTTTTTTTATCGCTGTCATTGTCTAATGCGGCGGCCAGTCGTGGAAATTTCCCGGCCGCTTTGTCAGGGTCTGCAATGATCGATGCCCAGCAGTGTTGAATAGTTTTCAGATGCTCTGTTGCTGCTGACAGCTTGGCAGTAATAATTTCATGGCTTTCATCGCTATCACCAAAGCCGCCTTCGTCGATATCCTCTGTGGCTGATGTACCAAGGTAGTCGGCCACGGCATCAATAATGGCCAACTTGTTCCTGGTTGACTGAATAATATTGATACGTTCAATGCCATTCGTATACTCAGCCAGACGTGGCAGGGGGATGACCACGTCTTCATTGATTTTGAAGGCATTGGTATGAGCAGCGATGGCAGCCGTACGTGCACGATCCAGCCAGAAGCTTTGGCGGGCTTCGGCGCTGGCGGCAATAAAGCCCTCTGCTCCACGCCGTTTGGCAAGCTTGACGATGTCGTGGCTAATCTGATCTAGTTGTTCTGCATCATCGCAGCTGAGATCAATCAACAGGATCATGCGTGGTAGCTCTGCGCGTGCCGCCTTGGTGGTGTAGCCAACGGCTTTTACATACCGCTCATCGAGGTGCTCAAGACCTGACAGCAGAATGTCTTCATTCTTTTCTGCCAGGGCAACAATCTCGACGATGGTCGAAACCGATTTTGCCAGATCATTGCTGAAGAATTCAAGGCAGAGCGTGCGTATGTTAGCCGGCAGGCGATGCAGGATAAAGCGGGCCGAGGTGATGAGTCCGTCACAGCCTTCTTTCTGTATCCCCGGTAGACCACCGAGGAACTTGTTGGTGACATCCTTACCGAGGCCGTTGTGGTGCAATTCACTCCCGGGAATTTCCAGTATCTCTGCTTCACCGTCAGCGGTCAGACCATCTTTCTGAAAGTGCTGGACGCTGAAACGGACGACATCCTGTAAATGAATTTTGCCGAGATTATGATCCAGTCGTTCGACTTCCAGCCACTTCGCATTCGGGGTCACCATGCGCCATGAGACCAGGTTATCCAGCGTGGTGCCCCACATTACGGCCTTCTTGCCCCCCGCATTCATGGCGATATTGCCGCCGATACAGGAGGCATCCTGTGAGGTGGGATCCACGGCAAACACTAGCCCAGCCTGATAAGCCATATCGGCAACCCGACGGGTGACCACCCCGGCCTGGACATGGATTGACGGCGTCTTTTTATCCAGTCCAGCGAATGAACAGTCTTCTATCTTTCCCATATCGAGTAGACGTTCGGTATTGATGATGGCAGTGTTGGGGTACAAAGGTACTGCACTGCCGGTATAGCCGGTGCCGCCGCCTCTGGGGATGATGGTCAGGCCGAGATCTATGCAGGCCTCAACTATATCTCTGACCTCCTTTTCGCTATCCGGCGTGATAATCACAAACGGATACTCAACCCGCCAGTCCGAAGCATCTGTCACATGTGAGACGCGCGTTAGACCATCGAAATGTATATTGTCCTTCGCTGTGACGTGTATCAGTCGTCGCCTGGCCTTTTGCCGTAACTGCCTGTTGTCAATCAACTCTCTCTCAAATTTAATGACGGCTTTACGCCCGGCGTCGGCCAGTTTCAGTACTTGCGGGTTTTTTCGTGCACGACTAATGATCTGGTCAAGCCGTTCGTGCAAGGTGCGGATCAGAGACCTGAAGGCTCCCTGATCCGCTATCAGGTCATCCTGGATGTAGGGATTGCGGTTGATAACCCACATGTCGCCAAGTACATCGAAAAGCATGTGGGCAGAGCGTCCAGTACGTCGTTTTTCCCGCAGGGCATTGAGGGTGTGCCACATGTCTTCGCCGAGAAATCGTGAAACGACCTCGTGATCGGAGAAAGAGGTATAGTTATAGGGTATTTCGCGGATACGCGTGTTCATCAGACTGGTCGTGTTCGTGTCTAACTTAACCGCCGAGTAAAAATTCCAGAACAAATTTGGTGCCAAAATACCCCAGTATCAGCAGGCTGAGGCCGCCTATCGTCCAGTGAACGGCATTACGCCCGCGCCAACCCCAGCGCCAATGGCCAAAAAGGAAGATGGCGAAGACCAGCCATGCACTGGCAGACAGGGTTATATGATGATTAATGACAAAGGCTTTGCCGAATATCTGTTCGGAGAAAAAGATGCCACTAATCAGCGTGAGAGACAACAGGATAAACCCACCCCATAACAGGTTAAATAATAAGGATTCCATAGCTTCTAGTGGTGGTAGCTGTAAATTGATCTGTCTGCCCTGATGTTTGTGCAGGGCCTTTTCCTGGCTGTTCACAAACAATGCCTGTACACCTGCCAGGGCCAACAGGCTATAGGCCAGCACGGCAATAGCAATATGCAGATGTAAAAGAGGGCTGGTGCTGGCGATATGCGTGTTGCTGGGTAGAAAAATGACGATAATCAGGGTGATGATATCCAGCGGGAGGATGACAGCACCAATATTGGTGGCACGGTGAAACAGACCGGTCATGAGATACAGCAGAGTGATGACCCACATCACCAGTGACATAGCGTAACCGAATGAAAGATTCAGTCCTTCACCAGTGAAAATTTGCAGTTTCAGTAAAATACCGTGAAAGATTAATGACGAGACAAGTGCTAGCAGTAGCATACGATGCTGTGGATTGGCCAGTGTTGCGGCAGGTTTGACCAGGCTACGTATGGCAAGCAGGCTGGCAAGTGCATACAGTACAACGACAATGGCCATTAACACTGTGAAAGTCATTATTTATCCAGTTTCAAAGGGTGGGTTTAAATATTTACAGCTACAGTGCCCAATAATACCCTAATGAGTCACTGTTAAGAAGGTGAGCAATGATTCAGGAGCGGATGTTTTTCGATATAGTCAGTGAAAAATCTATACCGTGACCTGGAAGGTGATGTCAGAGTAAAATCAACGGTATTATCCCTGAATTTAAGTGACAACGGAGTGGTGTAAGAATATGTTTGAAAATCTCGGCGATCGTCTTCAGAGCACGTTCAAGAAATTACGTGGGCAGGGCAAACTGACGGAAGATAATATCCAGGAGGCCATGCGCGAAGTACGGATGGCATTGCTGGAAGCCGATGTGGCACTGCCTGTAGTCAAGACCTTTGTTGCACGGGTACAGGAAAAAGCTGTCGGTCAGGAAGTGATGGGCAGTTTGACGCCAGGTCAGGCAGTGATCAAAGTGGTGAATGATGAATTGACTCGTTTGATGGGTGAATCGAATGACCAGCTGAATCTGGCTGCTCGGCCACCAGCCGTCATCTTGGTTGCAGGACTGCAGGGTGCAGGTAAAACCACTACTGTCGCAAAACTGTCTTTGTTCCTGAAGCAGCGCGAGAAAAAAAAGGTCATGGTAGCCAGTGCCGATGTTTACCGTCCGGCTGCGATAGAACAATTGAAGACCCTGGCCACGCAGGTTGATGCAGTCTTTTTCCCCTCTACTACCGATTCGAAACCGGTCGATATTGCCGTAAATGCGATCGATGCGGCGAAGAAAAATGGCTGTGATGTCGTCATTATCGATACTGCCGGTCGTCTGCATGTTGATGAAGAAATGATGGCCGAGATCAAGGCAGTGCATGCAGCAATAAACCCGCTCGAGACCCTGTTCGTTGCCGACAGCATGACCGGCCAGGATGCGGTTAATACCTCAAAGGCATTTGATGAAGCGCTGCCGCTGACAGGTATTATTCTTACAAAGACGGACGGTGATGCACGGGGTGGTGCGGCATTATCAATCCGCGAAGTGACTGGTAAACCTATCAAGTTTCTTGGTATAGGCGAGAAAATGGATGCGTTGGAGGCTTTTCACCCAGACCGGGTGGCCTCACGCATTCTCGGCATGGGTGATGTAATGACCCTGATCGAAGATGCCCAGCAGAAGATTGATCATGGCAAAGCCGCTAAACTGGCGCATAAATTGAAAAAGGGGAAGAGCTTTGATCTGGAAGACTTTCGTGAGCAATTGATCCAAATAGAAAAAATGGGGGGTATGGGCAGTATGCTGGATAAATTGCCCGGCATGGGTAATTTGCCGAGCAGTGTTAAGCAGCAGATTGAAGGGAGTCCCCAGAAGCACCTGGTCGCTATCATTAATTCAATGACCCCGAACGAAAGGGCCCATCCCGCTATCATTCGGGCATCCCGCAAAAAGCGTATCGCCGCTGGCTCCGGTACATCGGTGCAGGAAATTAACCGTATGCTAAAACAGTTTACCCAAATGCAAAAAATGATGAAAAAAATGGGAAAAGGGAAAAGGGCCATGCAGGGCTTGATGCAGGGGCTGGGTGGCGGGATGCCGGGAATGCCTTTTAGGGGGTAGTTTCCCTTTCATTTCCCACAATATAATTTTCCTTATTCGTGTTTTATCGTCGAAATTCTAGCCCAAAACTCTTTCAAAGCCTTGAAAATCACTGTAAAATCGCTCGATTAACAATTTTGTATAGATTACTCACATGCTGATCTTCAGCAATAGTGCAGGAACAGTTCGAGGAAAATTATGGTAGTTATTCGTATGACCCGTGGCGGTGCCAAAAAAAGGCCTTTCTACTCAATCGTAGTGGCTGACCAGCGTCGTGCACCACGTGGACGTTATATTGAACGTCTTGGTTTCTACAACCCACGTGCCAAAGAAAATGAAGAGACCCTGCGTATGGATCGTGAGCGCATTGAATACTGGATCAGCAAAGGTGCCAAGTTGACTGATACCGTCGCAGGTTTGTATAAGAAACAAGCGGCCTAAGGATACCTTGAGGGGATCTAACCCCGTTACGCCTTAGATGAGCATCACCCTGGGTAAAATTGTCGGGGTTTTCGGTGTTAAGGGATGGGTAAAAGTTTTTTCAGAGACACGTCCCAGGGATCAAATATTTGAATACAGCCCGTGGATACTGGAGCACAATGGCTCTGCTGTCGAAACAAAGGTGATTGACGGACGAGTGCAAGGTAAAGGACTGGTAGCCAGTCTTGATGGCGTGACAGACTGCGGCGCCGCCAGCAAGCTGATTGGAGCGGAGATTTCAATCCCTCAAAAGGCACTGCCTGCAGCCGGAATTGACGAATATTACTGGTCGCAGTTGATCGGTCTTAGGGTCGAGAATATCCAGGGCACAGATCTCGGAGTGGTGGCCGGTCTTTTTGAGACGGGCGCCAATGATGTGGTGGTTGTAAAAGATGATAAGGCTGACAAGGAACATTTAGTCCCTTTCACTAAATTTGCCATCATCAATATAGACCTTGACGATGAAAAAATAGTTGTCGATTGGGATCCGGATTTTTAAATAGCATGAACATCGATGTGATTACCCTTTTCCCGGGGATGTTCGATGCGCTGACTGGATATGGGGTTACTTCCAGAGCAGTAGAGAAGGGGTTTCTTAGCGTAGATTGTTGGAACCCACGAGATTATACTGAAGATCACCATCGTACTGTCGATGATAGACCTTATGGTGGTGGTCCGGGCATGGTGATGAAGAGCGCCCCCCTGGAAAAAGCGCTCGATGCGATAGCCGTTAAGCACGGCCCCTGGGGGAAAGACCAGAAAGTGATTTATCTGAGTCCGCAGGGACAGACATTTAATCACCGGATGGCGGAAGATTTTACCTTATTGCCGGGTATGGTTTTACTGTCTGGGCGATATGAGGGCATTGATGAGCGATTTTTACGGGAGCACATTGATCATGAAATATCGATTGGTGATTTTGTTCTGACTGGTGGTGAATTGCCGGCAATGGTTCTGATTGATGCTGTTGCCAGGTTGTTACCCGGGGTATTGGGTAATGAAGACTCCGCAGAAGCAGATTCATTTGTCGATGGCTTGCTGGATTGTCCGCATTATACGCGACCTGAAACATACAAAGGTCAACAGGTACCTGAAGTGTTGTTATCCGGGAACCATGAAGCGATCAGACGTTGGCGCATGAAACAATCTTTAGGAAGAACATGGTTGAGACGACCGGAATTAATTGAGTTGGCCCGTCTTGATGACGAACAGGTAAAGTTACTCAATGAATTTAAGCGTGAATTTAAGCAGGAACAGGAAAGCAGGAGATAAAATGAGCAATCTTATCCAGGCAATTGAAGCCGAACAACTAAGAACCGACATCCCAGAGTTTGGTCCGGGCGATACCGTTATTGTCAGGGTAAAGGTCAGAGAAGGTGACCGTGAACGTTTACAGGCTTTCGAAGGTTTTGTCATCGCAAAGAAAAACCGCGGTATCAATTCATCATTCACCGTACGCAAGATATCATACGGTGAAGGTGTCGAACGTGTGTTCCAGACTCATAGCAAGCAGATTGATTCAGTGGAAGTGGTGCGTCGTGGTGATGTGCGCCGTGCCAAGCTGTACTACATGCGTGGTTTGACAGGTAAAGCAGCAAGAATTAAAGAGAAAATCTAAGAAATAGTTATTCATTCGCTATTGCAAGGAACATAGAGCCGACGTAATCTCTAAGTGCCAAGCGGACAGGCTTTCTCGTCTATCCGCTTTTTTTTGTGTTAAATTTATCATTATGAATCAGAAACCACCCTTCACAGCAATTTTTACATCACCCGTTGGCTATCTTGGCATCTGCTTAGAAGGACAAAAGCTTATTGGCCTTAAATTTCTGGGCAGGGGAAACCCATCCGTTGATGTGGTTGCTGAGGAAAGCAGCGGGATGAATAAAGCTGTAAATTCTGCACTGAATGATTATTTTATTAACCCCCGGCATGTCGTTCAGCCCGAGATTGTGCTAGATGGAACAGAATACCAGAGAAAAATATGGAAAGCGTTAACACAAATAAGATCGGGTGAAACCCGAACCTACGGAGACATAGCCAGAGAACTTAAGACTTCACCCCGTGCAGTCGGTAATGCCTGCCGTAGAAATCCTGTGCCGATATTCATTCCCTGCCATCGTGTAGTGTCTAAATCTGGAGGTGGCGGTTTTATGGGGCATACCACAGGTGAACCCTTAGCAATAAAAAAATGGTTATTAGGCCATGAGCAGGAAGCCGCTGCAGACGACTGAAAAATGTGACGGCGGCAATAGCACTATTGACGCTTTTATTGATTCCCTGTGGCTGGAAGATGGTCTAAGCGATAATACACTCTCCGCCTACCGCTCTGATCTGAATGGTTTTGAAACCTGGTTATACAACAATAAAAACGTGGAGATCGAGAGTGCAAAAAGGGAGCATGTACAGCTTTATCTTGCGAACAAAGTACAAAATGGCGCAAGTCCACGCAGTACAACACGTTTGTTATCCACCCTGCATCGCTATTACCGCCACAGGATCAGGGACGGTCACCGAGATGATGATCCAACCAGAGATATTGACACACCGCAAATAGGGCGACCACTGCCGGATAATCTATCGGAAGAACAAGTTATGGAACTGTTGCAGGCACCGGATACAGGAACAGTGCGAGGACTACGGGATAGAACAATGCTGGAGCTGCTGTATTCAACGGGTTTGCGAGTTTCAGAGTTGGTCGGCTTGTCAATACAGCAGATTAACCTGCAAGCAGGTGTTTTACGCGTGATGGGTAAGGGCTCCAAAGAGAGATTGCTGCCAATAGGTGAGGTTGCTGTAGACTGGCTTGATCTTTACCTTGCAGAAGCACGACCTACGCTGATACCAAGCAACAGCAGTGATACTGTTTTCTCCGGCCGCCAGGGGAAACCCCTGACCCGACAGGCCTTCTGGTATGCGATAAAAAAATACTCACTGGCCGCAGGCATCAATACACCTTTATCACCACATACTCTGCGGCATGCGTTTGCAACACACCTACTGAATCATGGAGCAGATTTACGGGTGGTACAGATGCTGCTGGGACACTCTGATTTATCCACGACACAGATATACACACATGTCGCCAGGGAGAGGTTGAATCAGCTGCATAAACAGCATCACCCCAGGGGGTGAAGGCAGTTTAAAGTGAAACGTTTCACTTTCCCCTGCCGTTAATGGCGCTCCCTAGGGGGTTCGAACCCCTGTTGCCGGCGTGAGAGGCCAGAGTCCTGGACCACTAGACGAAGGGAGCATATTCAGGAAGATTGATGCTAAAAATGATAGAGTATCGATCTTATTCGACACATTATAAATGATCACACAAACCACTGAAAGTCAGAATTTAATGGAACCCGTATATCACTCAGGGAAATCGCTCGGCCTGAATAAATCCCTGATCTCCCGTCATGCAATGATGGTATTAAAAGTGCTTAGACAAAAGGGGTATGACAGCTATCTTGTTGGTGGCTGTGTGCGTGATATGCTGCTTGGTCTGGAACCAAAAGATTTTGATGTCGCGACAAATGCCCGTCCTGAACAGGTGCGCCATGCCTTTCGGAATGGGCGGATAATCGGGCGCCGATTCAAGATTGTTCATGTTCGATTCGGCAGAGAAGTGATTGAAGTCACCACCTATCGTGGTGCACCAGCAAAAACACATCAGGATGAACGGACACATCGTATCGGTGAAGAGGGCAGGCTACTGGCTGATAATATCTATGGCAATCTGGATGAAGATGCCATGCGCCGGGACCTAACAGTGAACGCCCTGTACTATGATCCTGCTAAGGATGAACTGCTTGATTATCATGATGGGCTGGCTGATATAAAGCAAGGTTTGTTGCGGGTTATCGGTGATCCAGTTGAACGTTATCGTGAAGATCCTGTGCGCATGTTGCGAGTGGTCAGGTTTGCATCAAAATTGGGCTTCGAAATCGAGTCTTCTGCATCAGAAGCTATTGGTCAACACGCCAGCCTGTTGACCAATGTGCCGGCCGCAAGATTATTTGATGAAGTGTTGAAGCTGTTTCATTCAGGAAGTGCAATCACAACGTTTGAAAAATTACGCCGATATGGCTTGTTTGAATATCTTTTTCCGGCTACCGATCATATTCTCGACAAAGAAGAAGCGGGTTATCCACGGACTTTTCTTCCGCTTGCGTTGATGAATACGGATAAGCGTATACGGCAGGGCAAACCGGTCATCCCGTCCTTTCTATATGCGGTTTTACTGTGGGAGCCGCTAAGGCAATTTAAAAAGGCTGCCATGCGACAGGGCCTCAGTGAATATGACAGCATCCAGCAGGCGGCTGATCAGACAATCGTGGAGGAAATAAGTACGGTTGCCATTCCTCGCCGATTTACAGCACAGATGCGTGAAATATGGGTAATGCAGTATTTCTTTGATCAGCGCCAGAGTCGCCAGGTTTATCGTTTGCTGGAGAACAGAAAATTTCGGGCCGGCTATGATTTTATGCTACTGCGGGCATCGGTTGGTCAGGCAGGCCAGGATGAAGCTGAATGGTGGACGCAGATACAGGAAGTTGATGAGGATGAACGCAGAAAAATGCTTATGTCCTTATCAGGAAGCAGCAAAAAGCGTCGGCGCCGAAAGAAGAAAAAATCCTCATCGTGACGAATATTGCGTATATAGGGTTTGGCAGTAATTTGGGTGATTCCATGACCATCCTCACTATGACGAAAAACGAAATTGGGGCTCTAGAGGGTTTTTGTCTGAAGAGATTGTCCCCCCTGTATCGAACGAAACCCATTGATGTACCGGATTCACAGGATGATTTTATAAATGCCGTGTTTGAAATTGAAACAACTCTGGATGCGGATACTGTTCTGCTGGAACTGATCAACATAGAAAATCGACACGGTCGTAGCAGAAGCAGAGTTAAGAATTTAGCGCGCACACTGGATCTTGATTTATTACTGTTTGGCAATATAAAAATGAGTACTAACACATTGATACTGCCTCATCCAGGTATTTATCAACGTGCTTTTGTTCTTTTCCCATTGTTTGATTTATCGCCTGAACTGCAGATTCCAGGACAGGGAAGCGTGCAGGCTCTATTGGACAATGTCAGGGATCAGGAGATCGAACAGCTATGACAGAATTCGGTGGTGGAATAAGAGCCCTACAGGGGACGGTGCCGGAATATATTGTTGTTGAGGGCCCGATGGGAGTAGGCAAAAGCAGCCTGGCCAAACGCCTGGCGGAACAGTTTAATGCCGATATACTCTTTGAACAACCGGAAGAAAATCCGTTTCTGGAGCGTTTCTATCGATCCAGAGAAAAGTACGCCCTGCCGACACAGCTGCATTTTCTATTTCAGCGCTGTCAGCAAATGAAAACCCTGCAGCAGAGAGATCTCTTTCATTCCTCAGTGGTAGGGGATTTCCTACTGGAAAAAGACAGATTATTTGCACAGATAAATCTGGATGAAGACGAACTGCATTTGTATGATCAGATATACAAACACATGAGTCCTGAATTACCCCGACCTGATCTGGTTATTTACCTGCAGGCTTCGGTATCTGTATTGATGCAGCGTATTCGCCACCGTGGCATCGATGCCGAACAGGATATACATGGCGACTACCTGAAATCACTCTGTGATATTTACAGTCAGTTTTTTCATTCCTATGCACGTTCCCCCCTACTGGTGGTAAATGCAGAAAATATAAATTATGTCGATAATGATGATGATTTTAATATGCTGTTAAAACATATACTCAGCATTAAATCGGGTAGACATTATTTCAACCCGTTGAGCGAACGGAAGTAATGAAGATTGTTACGCAGGAGGCTGAGCTTCATTCTTTACTGTCCAGATTTCAGCGGTCGGGGCTAAGTTGTGGTTTTGTTCCAACCATGGGCAATCTGCATGCCGGTCACCTCGCACTGGTGGATGCGGCGGCTAGGCAATGTGACAGAGTGATCGTAAGTATATTCGTCAACCCTATGCAGTTTGGTCCGGATGAGGATCTGGAAGATTATCCAGATACACCTGAGGAGGATGAACGGGCTTTGCTTGAGCACGGGGTCGCGCTACTTTATCGGCCACGGGTGGACGATATCTATCCGACCGGGATTAAATTACAGACCAGGGTGGTGGTGCCGGAGCTTTCTGAAATACTCTGTGGCTTATCCCGTCCGGGGCACTTTACAGGTGTTGCCACTGTGGTTAACAGACTATTCAATCAGGTGCAGCCTGATAGGGCTTTCTTTGGAAAAAAAGATTATCAACAATATTTGATCATCAAAAAGATGGTAATAGATCTGGCTATGAACCTGAAGGTGATAGGTGTTGAAACGGTGCGTCTGGATAGTGGGTTGGCCATAAGTAGTCGTAATAACTATTTGACTGATAGCGAGCTAATACAGGCGTCAGAACTTAATCGGCTTCTCCTGAAAGTCGCTGAGCGTTACCGTGAAAATAATGAAAGCAATATAGGAAAAAATGAAAAAATTATAGAGCAAGGCTTGGCACGGCTAATCAAAGCGGGCTTCGTCCCGGATTATTTAAGTGTCCGTCGCCAGAGTGATCTTAGAGAGCCCGATGAGGGAGATGTAGATCTTGTGGTATTGGGTGCAGCATGGTTGGGAAATACTCGCCTGATTGATAACCTGGAATTTAATCCGTAGGAGCGTAGTCTCGGCGCGATTATCCCTGTTTAGAAATCGCGCCGAGACGGCGCTCCTACGAAAATATCGATATGTTACTGTATTAGCAATAAATTCATCTTTTTTATTGTGCGCTGGTAGAATACGCCGCACACATCCAGCTATTTATTTAAAAAATGACAACACGAACACGATTTGCGCCCAGTCCCACCGGTTATCTCCATGTCGGTGGGGCACGAACTGCCCTGTTTTCATGGCTGCATGCGCGAAAACATGGCGGGGCATTTATTTTACGCATTGAAGATACGGATCTGGAGCGTTCCACGCCTGAGTCTGTGAATGCCATCCTGGAAGGCATGACCTGGCTAGGCCTGGAATATGATGAAGGGCCGCTTTACCAGACAAAGCGCTTCGACCGTTACAACGAAGTGATTGACGAGCTAATGAAGAAAGGCCTTGCTTACCGTTGTGATTGTTCACGAGAGCGTCTCGATACCCTGCGTAGAACGGCGATGGCAAGGAAAGAAAAGCCCCGTTACGACGGGCATTGCCGAGATCTTGATATTGATCCTGATACACCACATGTCATTCGTTTTCTGAACCCGGATGACGGCGTGGTTGTCGTCGACGATATGGTAAGGGGTAGGGTGGCGTTCAGCAATGCCGAACTTGATGACCTGATCATACGCCGCACCGATGGATCACCAACTTACAACCTTACTGTTGTTGTGGATGACAGTGATATGAGTATTACCGATGTCATCCGTGGCGATGATCACCTGAACAATACACCCAGGCAGGTCAATATTCTTAAAGCCCTGAACAAAGAGATACCCCGCTATGCACATTTACCAATGATCCTTGGTGATGATGGTGCACGTTTGTCCAAGCGGCATGGGGCGGTCAGTGTCATGCAATACATGGAGCAGGGGATTCTTCCTGAGGCACTGTTGAACTATCTCGTCAGACTGGGCTGGTCACATGGCGATCAGGAAGTCTTCTCGCAGGAAGAGCTAATTCAGCTCTTTGATATCAACGACGTAAACAAATCCGCATCCAGCTTTAATACAGAGAAATTGTTATGGCTAAATCAACACTATATAAAAGAAGCTGATCCTTTACACCTGGCTCACCTACTGAGTCCGCACCTGGGCCGTATGGGGATTGATCCAACTGATGGTCCGGATCTTGTCGAAGTCGTTAAGGCGCAGCAGGAGCGCGCTAAAACGCTGGTTGAGATGGCTGAAGTCAGTGAATTTATCTATCGAGATTTTGAAGAATTTGATGAAAAAGCGGCTAAAAAGAACCTCCGTCCTGTTGCCAGAGAACCGCTTGAAACAATCAAACAGGCCCTTGAAGAGCTGGAGTC
>VAPH01024427.1_pt1 | contig 16316 bp, 25 predicted proteins | sample 3393861 | NCBI WGS metagenome assembly VAPH01 (sample SAMN08290439, study PRJNA428436) | hydrothermal vent metagenome | isolation source: Deep-sea hydrothermal vent chimney | place: Atlantic Ocean: South-mid Altantic Ridge | reverse complement strand
GTTTGGAAAGGACCTTTCGTCGACGGCTACCTTCTGAAGAAGGCAGATACCGTGCGCGCCGGCGGTCGTAACGAAATCATCAAGACCTGGTCGCGCCGTTCGACCATCCTGCCGCAATTCGTCGGCCTCACTTTCGGGGTCTACAACGGCCGTAAGTTCGTTCCCGTATTGGTGACCGAAGATATGATCGGCCACAAATTCGGTGAATTTTCGCCGACCCGGACCTATACGGGCCACACCGCCGATAAAAAGGCGAGGAGAGCCTAGTCATGGGTAAGAAATCAACGCCGCGCGCCCTGGCCGATAATGAAGCCATGGCCTACGCCAAGAACATTCGCGTCAGCCCGCAGAAGCTCAATCTTGTGGTTTCGGACATTCGCGGCAAAAAATGCGAGACGGCTTTGGCGGATCTTCAGTTTTCCCGGCGCCGCATCGCCGGTGAGGTGAAAAAAGTTTTGGAATCGGCGATCGCCAACGCCGAAAACAATCATCAGCTCGACGTGGACCGGCTGTACGTTTCAGAGGCTTCCGTCGGACGGGGGCTGGTCATGAAAAGGTGGCGTCCGCGGGCGCGTGGGAGGACCGGACGGATCATGAAACCGTTCGCGAACCTTCGCCTGATCGTTCGTGAGCGCGAGGAGACAGCCTAATGGGTCAAAAAGTCAATCCGATCGGGATTCGTCTGGGTATCATCCGGACATGGGATTCGCGCTGGTACGCCGACGGAAATTACGCCGGCATGTTGCACGAAGACCTGAAAATCCGCGATTACCTGAAGAAGCGCCTGGCGCAGGCCGGTGTCGCGCGGATCGTGATCGAACGTCCGGCGAAGAAGGCCCGCATCACCATTCACACCGCCCGTCCCGGCGTCGTGATCGGTAAAAAGGGCGCGGATATCGAGAAAATCCGCCAGGACATCTCGAAAATGACCGGATCGGACGTCCATGTGAACATCGTCGAAATCCGCAAGCCCGAGATCGACGCCCAGCTGGTCGCCGAAAACGTCGCCCAGCAGATGGAACGCAGGATGTCCATCCGCCGGGTCATGAAGCGGGTCGTTCAATCGGCCATGCGCCTGGGCGCGAAAGGCATCCGGATCAATTGCTCCGGCCGTCTCGGCGGCGCCGAAATCGCCCGTATGGTTTGGTATCGCGAGGGCCGCGTGCCGCTTCACACCCTGCGCGCCAACGTCGATTACGGAACCTGCACGGCGCAGACCACGTACGGCGCCTGCGGCGTCAAGGTGTGGATTTTCAAAGGCGAAATTATGGAACACGATCCCATGGCCATCGACAAGCAGGCCGCCGATCAGGCGCCTAAGCGCTAGAAAACCGAGGAAAGCGAAGAACAATGCTTAGCCCAAAACGGACAAAGTTTCGCAAGGCGCACAAAGGCCGCATCCACGGCAAGGCGAAAGGCGGAACGAACCTTAATTTCGGCGCATACGGCCTCAAGGCGACGACGCCCGAACGTGTGACGTCGCGTCAGATCGAAGCCGCCCGCCGGGCGATGACCCGGCACATGAAACGAGCCGGGCGCGTCTGGATCAGGATTTTTCCCGATCTGCCGGTATCGAAAAAACCGGCCGAGGTTCGCCAAGGCAAAGGCAAGGGCACGCCCGAGTATTGGGCCTGCCGGGTCAAGCCGGGCCGGATCATGTTCGAACTCGACGGCGTCCCCATCGATGTGGCCAGGCGCGCCTTGGAATTGGCCGCGGCGAAACTTCCGGTCGGGACCCGCTTCGTCACCCGCATGGGCGAGGAGGGCTAGGTTATGAAAGCTGCCGATCTGCGCACGAAAAGCGACGACGAGTTGAAGGAACAGCTCCTGGGGTTGCGTAAAGAGTCCTTCAACCTTCGTTTTCAGGCCGCCAGCGGCCAGTTGGAGAATACGGCGCGCAAGCGCCAGGTGAAGCGCGATATCGCGCGCATAAAGACCATTCTGGGCGGACGCGGCCCGGCTGCGTCTTAAGACAGAGGAACGGGAAATGCCGAGGCGAGTACTGCAAGGGGTCGTGGTCAGCGACAAGATGGACAAGACCATTACGGTCAAGGTCGAGCGGAAGATCATGCATCCGCTTTACAAGAAGTTCATCCGGAGCTCGAAGAAATACGCGGCCCATGACGAAAACAACGCGCACAAGGTCGGCGATCAGGTGAAAATCCGCGAATGCCGTCCCTTGTCCAAGCGCAAGCGCTGGGAAGTCGTCGCCGAAGGCGCGTGAGCGCCAGGTGACGGGAAAGGAATAGTAAGATGATCCAAGCGGAAACAAACTTGGACGTTGCGGATAACTCCGGGGCCAGAAGGGTGCAATGCATCAAGGTTCTCGGCGGTTCGAAGCGCCGTTTCGCCTCCGTGGGCGACGTTATCGTGGTCTCGGTCAAGGAAGCCATACCGCGCGGCCGGGTCAAGAAGGGCGATGTGGTGCGCGCCGTCGTCGTGCGCACGGCCAAAGACGTCCGCCGCGCCGACGGTTCGGCCATTCGTTTCGACCGTAACGCCGCGGTGTTGATCAACAAGCAGGGCGAGCCCATCGGGACCCGCATCTTCGGCCCCGTAACCCGGGAATTACGCGCCAAGCGTTACATGAAGATCGTTTCCCTGGCCCCCGAAGTGTTGTGATTGGAAGAAGAAGATGGCGAGAAAGCTGAAAATTAAAAAGGGCGACAAGGTGATCGTCACGACCGGTAGGGACAAGGGCAAGACGGGCGAGATTCTGCGCGTTCTTCCTTCGGACAACCGCGCCTATGTCAACGGCGTGAACATGGTCAAGCGCCACACCAGCCCCTCACAAAACAATCCGGGCGGGATCGTCGAGAAGGAAGCCTCGATCCACATTTCCAATTTGGCCCATATCGATCCGAAGACCGATAAACCCACACGGGTCGGCTTCAAGGCCCTCAAGGATGGCCGCAAGGTCCGTTTCGCGAAGCGGTCCGGCGAAATCATCGACGCTTGAAGGGGGACAGGAATATGACACGCTTACGCTAACAATTTGAAAAGACGGTCAAACCCTCGCTCATCGAGGAGTTCGGCTACGACAACCCCATGTGCATTCCCAAGCTCGAAAAGATCGTCATAAACATGGGCGTCGGCGAGGCGGCTCTGGACAAGAAGAAAGTCCATGGCGCGGTTGCCGACATGACCCTGATCGCGGGGCAAAAGCCGGTTACGACGAAGGCCAAGAAGTCGGTCGCGACGTACAAGCTGCGTGAAGGCATGACCATCGGGTGCAAGGTGACGCTGCGCAAGGACCGTATGTACGAGTTCCTCGACCGTCTCGTCACCGTCGCCCTGCCGCGTGTTCGCGACTTTCGCGGCCTGTCGAAAAAAAGCTTCGACGGCAACGGAAATTATGCCTTGGGTTTGAAGGAACAGATCATTTTCCCTGAAATCGACTACGACAAGGTCGATCAAATCAGGGGCATGGACATCGTAATTTGCACCACGGCGAATACGGATGCCGAGGCGTTAGCGTTGCTTAAAGGCTTCGACATGCCGATTAACAAGTAATCGGGTAACCGTTTATCGTTTTATACGGAGTGATACGGAATGGCTAAGAAAAGCGCCATCGAAAGAAACAAAAAGCGTGAAAGGCTCGTCGGCAAATACGCCGTCAAGCGGACGGCGCTGAAAGCCGCGGCGAAGGATTCATCGCTTTCGGGCGAGGAACAGTTCGAGGCGCGCATGAAGCTTGCGCAGTTGCCGCGGAATTCTTCGCCCGTTCGCGTCCGGCTGCGCTGTGAACAGTCGGGCCGCTCGCGGGGTAATTACCGTAAGTTCAAATTGTCCAGGATCGCACTTCGGGATTTGGCCTCCGCCGGGCAGATTCCCGGCATGGTCAAGTCGAGCTGGTAGAGGGAGAGACGAAACATGGCATTGTCCGATCCCATTGGTGATCTGTTAACACGCATCCGTAACGGCCAGCGGGCGAAAAAAACCGCCGTCAACGCGCCGGCGTCGCGGTTGCGCTCAAACGTGCTGGACGTTCTCAAGCGTGAAGGATACATTCGCGGCTACTCTCAATTCGAGGTGCGCCCGGGTATCGATGAGCTAAAGATCGAACTCAAGTATTACGAAGGCGACCCCGTCATTCGTAAAATCAGCCGCGTGTCGAAACCGGGCCGACGCGTTTATTCGAAAATCAAGGACCTGCCCCGGTTTTACAACGGTCTCGGCATCGCTATTCTGTCGACTCCGCGCGGCGTCATGTCCGACGCCGAAGCGCGGGATGCAAACGTCGGCGGCGAAGTGCTTTGCCAAGTCTTCTAGGTATTTTGGATTAGGACCGGACGATGTCGCGAATTGGTAAAAACGCCGTAGAAGTGCCCAACGGCGTCACCGTTACGATTGCAGGGCAAAACATCACAGCAAAGGGAAAGCTCGGCGAGCTTTCGGCGACGATGATGGACGATGTCGAGATCACCAGGGAAGGCGAAAGCATTCGCGTCGCCCCCTCCAACGACAGCAATCGGGCGCGGAAAATGTGGGGAACCGCGCGCAGCGTCATCTTCAATCTGGTGGCCGGCGTTTCGGAAGGTTTCACCCGCAACCTGGAGATCAACGGAGTCGGCTATCGCGCTCAGATGCAGGGTAAGGACCTTGTCCTTCAACTGGGTTTCAGCCACGAAGTGCGCTACCCCGTTCCGGAAGGTCTCAAGATCGGCTGCCCCGACCTGACCCACATCACGATTTCAGGCGCCGACAAACAGTTGGTCGGCCAGACGGCTTCTGAAATCAGGTCATACCGGCCGCCCGAGCCTTATAAGGGGAAGGGCGTCAAATACGAAGACGAGATTATCCTGCGCAAGGAAGGCAAGAAGAAATAAGCCATGGCGAACGCGAAGAAATTGCTGGAGCGCCGCAAGGGACGCACCAGGAAAAAAATCGAAAAACGGGGAACCGGGCGTCCGCGCCTGTCCGTTTTCCGGTCTGGAAAACATATTTATGCCCAGATTATAGACGATGGTCTGGGGAAGACCCTGGCCGCCGCGTCGAGCCTGGAGAAAGATATGCGCAGTAAGCTGAAAAGCGGCGCCACGGTGGATGCCGCCGAAGAGGTCGGAAAGCTCGTCGCCGAGCGTTCCATAGCCGCGGGCGTCAAGGAAGTGGTTTTCGACCGTGGCGGCTACCGTTATCATGGCCGCGTCAAGGCTTTGGCCGACGCCGCGCGCGAAGTCGGCCTGACGTTCTAAGGAGCTTTATTTAGATGGCACAACAACCCGCACAGAATTCCAGAGGCCAAGGACGAGGCCAAGGACGAGGACGAGGCGGTCGCGCGCCGCGCGAGGAATCCGAATTCATCGACCGTCTGGTCCATATCAACCGCGTCGCCAAGGTGGTTAAGGGCGGCCGGCGTTTCTCATTCGCCGCCCTCGTCGTTCTCGGCGACGGCAACGGCCGGGTCGGCTATGGTTCGGGAAAGGCCCGCGAAGTTCCCGAAGCCATCCGCAAGGCGACCGATCAGGCCAAGCGCGATATGATCCGCGTTCCCCTTCGTGACGGGCGGACCCTTCACCACGATGTCCAGGGCCGTTACGGCGCCGGCAGGGTGGTTCTGCGCAGCGCGCCTCCGGGCACCGGCATCATCGCCGGCGGCCCCATGCGCGCCGTGTTCGAGACCATGGGCGTTCAGGACGTGGTCGCCAAGTCGATCGGTACGTCCAATCCCTACAACATGGTCAAGGCCACCTTCGATGCGCTTGGCGTTTCCATGTCGCCGCGCAACGTCGCCGCCAGGCGTGGCAAGAAGGTCGGTGAAATCGTATCCAGGCGCACCGGAACCCCGGTTGCGGCCGCGGCCAAGGAGTAGGGAAATGGCAGCTAAGGCGACGCTCAAGGTAACCCAGACAGGCAGCCCCATCGGGCGGCGCGGCGATCAGAGGGCGACGTTGATCGGCCTCGGCCTGAACAAGATGAACAAGACGCGCGAACTCGAAGACACGCCCTCGGTGCGCGGCATGATCAACAAGGTTGGCCATCTTCTGAGAATCGAAGAATCCGGTTGAGTCCGGGTGGATGTTTTTAAGGAATTACTGAGATGAAACTCAACGAGTTGCGTGACAACCCCGGGGCGCGCAAGACCCGCAAAAGGGTCGGCCGGGGTATTGGTTCGGGCGCCGGTAAAACCGGCGGCCGCGGCCATAAAGGTCAGAAATCGCGTAGCGGCGTGTCTCTTCTCGGCTTCGAAGGCGGCCAGATGCCCCTTTACCGCCGCCTGCCCAAGCGTGGCTTCCACAATCCCTTCCGCAAGGAATTCGTCGAAATAAACTTGGGCGTTTTGCAAAACGCCGTCGATTCGGGCAAACTCGATGCGAAAAAGACGGTCAACGCCGAGGCGCTCAAGGCGGCCGGGTTGATGAAAAAGTCCTTCGATGGTGTCAAGATTCTGGCCGAAGGCGAGTTGAAGGCCAAGCTGACCATCGAGGCGGCCAAGGCGTCCAAGGCGGCGAGCGCGGCGGTCGAGAAGGCGGGCGGCAAGGTCGTTATCATCGAGGCGGCGAACGCCAACGACGAAGTGGCGGCCGAAAAGAAAACCGAAGACCAGGGCAAAGACTAAGGATTAACCGAGCGTCATGTCATCCACCGCCGAGCAATTAGCTTCAAGTATGAATATGGGGGCCTTCGGAAAGGCCACCGAGCTGAAGAAGCGTCTCTGGTTTACGCTGGGCGCGCTGATCGTTTACCGGCTCGGCACCTATATTCCCCTGCCCGGCATCGATCCCACCGTTCTCAAGGATATCTTCAGCCAGAATTCCGGCGGGATTCTGGGCATGTTCGATATGTTCTCGGGCGGCGCCCTGTCGCGCATGACGATTTTCGCCCTCAACATCATGCCCTATATTTCGGCTTCCATCATCATGCAACTGATGACGGCCATTTCGCCGAAAATGGAAGCCTTGAAGAAAGAAGGCGAATCCGGGCGCAAGAAGATCAATCAATACACCCGCTACGGCACCGTTTTGATCGCCGGCCTGCAGGCCTTCGGCATCGCCGCCGGTCTCGAAGGCATGACGTCGAGCGCCGGACCGGCCGTCGCCGATCCGGGCATGTTTTTCCGCTTCACCACCGTGGTGACGCTTGTCGGTGGAACCATGTTCCTGATGTGGCTCGGCGAACAGATCACGGCGCGCGGCGTCGGCAACGGCATTTCTCTTATTATCTTTTCGGGCATCGTCGCCCAAGTTCCCGGCGCTTTGGTCGGAACCCTTGAGATGGGGCGCACCGGCGCGCTTTCGACTTTGTTTATCCTTTTCCTTATGGTGATGGCGGTCGGCGTGATCTTCTTCATCATCTTCATGGAAAGGGCCCAGCGGCGGATCATCATTCAATATCCGAAGCGCCAACAGGGCAACAAGATGACCGGCGGGGACAGTTCCCATCTGCCCTTGAAGCTCAATACCGCGGGCGTTATTCCGCCCATCTTCGCGTCCTCCATCCTTCTGATGCCGATCACCGTGATCGGGTTTTCGGCGGGAACGGGGCCGGAATGGGTGACCACGGCGGCGGCTTATCTCGGTCGTGGACAGCCGCTCTATTTGTTCCTTTATGCGACCTTCATCATATTTTTCGCCTTCTTCTATACCTCCGTCGTTTTCAACCCGACCGAGACGGCGGATAATCTGAAGAAATACGGCGGATTCGTTCCGGGTATCCGCCCGGGTAAGAATACGGCTAAATATCTCGATAAAGTATTGACCCGTTTGACCACCGTCGGCGCCGGATATCTGACCGCCGTTTGTCTGTTGCCGGAAATTTTAATAGCTAATTATTCGGTTCCGTTCTACTTCGGCGGAACCAGCCTGCTGATCGTCGTAACCGTCACCATGGATACCGTGGCGCAGGTTCAATCTCATTTATTGGCCCATCAGTACGAGGGCTTGATTAAGAAATCCAAACTCAGGGGAAGACGATGAATCTCATTCTTTTAGGACCGCCGGGCGCCGGCAAGGGAACCCAGGCCAAGCGTTTGCAGGAAACCTACAATATCGTTCAGCTCTCGACCGGGGACATGCTTCGCGCCGCGGTCGCTTCGGGCAGCGACGTCGGGAAGCAGGCCAAGGCCGTCATGGAATCCGGCGGACTGGTGTCCGACGATTTAATCATCAACATGATTTCCGACCGCATCGACGAAGACGACTGCAAGAAAGGCTTTATCCTCGACGGGTTTCCCCGGACCACGCCCCAGGCCGAGGCCCTGGACGTGATGCTGGACGAAAAGAAAATGAAGATCGATTACGTGATCGAGCTCAAGGTGGACGACGACGCCATGGTCGAGCGGATCACGGGACGCTACACCTGCTCGGGTTGCGGCGCCGGTTATCACGATTCCTTCCAGAAACCGAAGACCGACGGCGTTTGCGACAAATGCGGGGGAACCGAGTTCTCCCGCCGCGCCGACGACAACGAGGAAACCGTCCGCTCCCGCCTTAAGGCCTATCACGAGCAAACGGCCCCCATCGCCGCCTACTATGGCGAAAAGGGCATCCTGCAAGGCGTTGACGGCATGGCCGACATCGACGAAGTGACGAAACAAATGAATGATATCCTTGGCTAACGGGGTGTTGGCCTGGGAAAAAACCGAGATTTAAAAGGACTGATTTGTGCAAAGGGGCCGGGAAGGCGTGGACTTTTTCGGCTTCAGGGACAACGTGTTGACTTAAGGGTTCCAGGCCCTATAATCCCGCCTCCCCGTTTCCCGAGCGGATATCATTACCTTTTAATTTCAAAGATTAAGGAGTTCCAGCCTTGGCGCGTATCGCTGGCGTAAACATTCCGACCGGAAAAAGGGTCATCATCGCCTTGACCTATATTCATGGCATCGGCCGAACCAAAGCACGGAAAATCTGCGAAAGCGTGGGTATTCCGTCCGAAAGGCGTGTCAACGACCTGACCGACAACGAACTCGCGAACATACGTGAGTCGATCGATCAGAATTATCAAGTCGAAGGCGATTTGAGGCGCGAGAACGCCATGAACATCAAACGGCTGATGGATCTGGGCTGCTATCGGGGACTCCGCCACCGCCGTGGCCTTCCCGTCCGCGGCCAACGGACCCATACCAACGCGCGCACCCGCAAGGGCCCGGCCAAGGCCATCGCCGGTAAAAAGAAGGCTTAGAAGGACCGAGACAGAATTATGGCTAAGGCAAGCACTCAGCGTCCGCGTCGCCGCGAACGTAAAAACATCGTTTCGGGCGTGGCCCATGTAAACGCCACGTTCAACAACACGCTGATTACCATCACCGATGCCCAGGGCAACGCGATCGCCTGGTCTTCGGCGGGGGCTCAGGGTTTCAAGGGGTCCCGGAAATCGACTCCTTACGCCGCCCAAATGGCCGGTGAAGATGCCGGGCGTAAAGCCATGGAACACGGCATGAAGACCCTTGAAGTCGAAGTCAAGGGGCCGGGTTCGGGACGTGAATCGGCCTTGCGCGCGCTCCAGGCCGTGGGTTTCACGATTACGGCTATACGCGACGTGACGCCGATACCGCATAACGGTTGCAGGCCCCGCAAACGGCGGCGCGTCTAATCGTAATGTAATTTAAGGGATTAACCCTTTTTTTTCCGGCTCTCTTGGGGGCCGGGTCGTTTTAACAAAGGCTCAGTTAGAGAGCCGCCACTTTCGTAAAGTGTCGAGCGAGAGGGATCACCGGTGATTCAGAATAACTGGCAGGAACTCATCAAACCCACCAAATTGGATGTGGTTGCGGGTACGGACCCCCTGCGTAAGGCGACCATCGTCGCCGAACCGCTGGAACGGGGCTTCGGTCTTACCCTGGGCAACGCCCTAAGGCGGATATTGCTGTCTTCGTTGCAAGGCGCGGCCGTGACGTCCGTGCAAATTGATGGTGTGGTGCACGAGTTTTCCAGCATTCCGGGCGTTCGCGAGGACGTGACGGATATCATCCTCAACATCAAGTCTCTCGGCCTTCGCATGAACAGCGAAGGGTCGAAACGGATCACGCTTACGGCCAAGGGGGCGGGCGTCGTAACGGCGGGCCAGATCGATACCGGCCATGACATCGAAGTCATGAACCCGGATTTGGTCATCTGCACGCTGGACAAGAACGCCAAGCTGTCCATGGAAATGACCGTGGAGCACGGCAAGGGTTACGTCGCTGCGACGCTGAACCGGGCCGAGGATTCGCCCATTGGGCTCATCCCCATCGATTCGATCTTCTCGCCCGTTCGCAAGGTCGCTTACAAGGTCGAGAACACCCGCGTCGGACAGGTTACCGATCACGACAAGCTGTTGTTGAGCGTCGAGACCAACGGGGCGGTGTCGCCCGAGGACGCCATGGCGCTGGCCGCCCGGATCCTCCAGGACCAGCTTCAACTCTTCATCAATTTCGAAGAACCTCAACTGGCCGCCGCCGAAGAGCAGGAAGACGAACTGCCGTTCAACAAAAACCTTTTGCGCAAGGTCGACGAACTGGAGCTTTCCGTCCGTTCGGCCAACTGCCTGAAGAACGACAACATCATCTATATCGGCGATTTGGTTCAAAAGACCGAGGCCGATATGCTGCGCACGCCCAACTTCGGTCGGAAGTCCTTAAACGAGATCAAGGAAGTGCTCTCGCAGATGGGGTTGCATCTCGGAATGGAAATTCCCAACTGGCCGCCTGAGAATATCGAGGAACTGGCCAAGAAACTGGAAGACCCTTTTTGAGGGTCTAAAATTTAAGGAGAAACAGTCATGCGACACCGCCTAAGCGGCCGCAAGCTGAACCGCACGAGTTCTCATCGCAAGGCCATGTTTTCCAACATGGCGTCTTCGCTTCTCAGGCATGAGCAGATCAAGACGACCCTGCCCAAGGCCAAGGAACTTAGGCGGTTTGCCGAAAAAATGATTACGCTCGGCAAACGCGGCAGCCTGCACGCCCGGCGTCAGGCTTTCGCCGTCCTGCGCGACGACGATCTCGTGGCTAAGCTTTTCGGCCCCCTCGCCGAACGCTATAAGGATCGCTCGGGCGGCTATACGCGGGTCTTGAAGGCCGGGTTCCGTTACGGCGACAGCGCGGCCATGGCCGTTATCGAACTTGTTGACCGCGACACCGAGGCCAAGGGCGCCGAGGACCGGGCGCGGGCCGCCGAAGAAGAGGCCGCCATGGCCGAGGCGGATACCGAATAAGGTTGTTACTAAGAAAAAGTATTTAAAAGGGCGGTCCTTGTGGCCGCTCTTTTTTTATTGCCCCTCAGGTGCCGGGCGGGCGCGTTCGCGCCCTTGGCTCGCTCGCATTGGCTCGCGGGGCCGTTTGGCCCAGTTGGGGCTGTCGCCCCTTAAGTTGTCGCCCTCAAGCGCCGGGCGGGCCTCTTCGGCCCACAGTCGCGGGCGTTGGGCTCACGCCAAAAGCCCTCTCACTTTGTTGACGGCGGCGCTTGCGTCCAGGGCGGCGAGGCAGGGGAACATGCCCTTTTCCAAGGGGTGGGTGCAATCGCCCAAACAGCCCTCGCAATTCATGGAAAGGTAAAGGAAATGGGCGTTTTCCGGCGTCACGGCTTCGTCGTATGGGACGATTTCCCCCACATAGGCGGCGCTGGCCAGGCACAGGGTCGGGGTTCCCAGCGCCACGGCCAGATGCATCATCGCCGTATCGACCGAGACCACCAACCGGGCGGCGCGGAGCAGCGGGGCGATTTCCTCGAAGGTCGAGGAATCGAAACGAACGTTCGGGCGGTCCAGAAGCGCCTTGAATTCGGGATTGCGGTCAAGGTCTCCCGGCGCGCCGGTAAACACGGCTTGGATTCCTTCGGGCAGGCTTTCGAGGATGCTTAAGTAGAGTTCGGGCGGGCTTTGTTTCGCCTTGACCGCCGAAAAGGGCTGGATGACCAGCGTGGGCGCGGGTAGCGCGGCCGGTTCGGGAAGGCGGTCTTGAGGGATCAAGGCCTTGGGCGGCGGGGCGTTCTCTCCGGTCAGCCAATTGGCGAACCGCGACCAGCGGACGATCTTATCGCAGCGCACGGGGCCGGAATTGAAAAGGCGTCCGTAAAGGCTTCTGTTCCGCTTTAACGCCGCGTCGTACTTTCGCCACGGGCGGGGCTCCATGGCGGCGGTCTCCTGGGCTTTGGCCGCGCCGAACAGGGCCTCGTCCAGGTAGGGATGGCGCAGGAAGTCGGTGGCGACGGCGAGCCGGTAGTTTTCTTCGAATATTTCTTCGTGCCTGTCCCGGCGATAGCCGAGATCGCGGCGCAGCCGGGTGAAATCCACGGTTTTGACCCTGACCTGGGAAGGGAAAAGGAAGGCCGTTTTCGCGCCGTCGCTACGCAACAGGACGGTGGTTTGCTCGCCTTCGTGGGCGAGGGCGAGGAAACGGGGCAGGACATGGGCGAACAGGACCGTGTCGCCGAGCCCGCCGAAAGAGGTGAGAAGAAGCCCCGATGGCTTCTCCGGGCGAGACGCGAACCGCCGTTTCAGTCCGAGGCGCCAATCGAGGATATGGAAGGGCTTGAGCATGGGTCAATACGCGGCGTAGGACTTTTCCTCGATCAGGCGGGAGCCGAGAAGTTCGTTGATCCGGCGTTTGACGGACGAGCGTTCGTCGTTGCTGAAATAGACCGCCCGGGCCAGATCGACGAAGGTCCGGCCGAAATCCTTCGATCTTTCGCAGTCCCGGATGTCGTCCTCAATCCGCCAAAGTTTGACGTTCACGGCCTTCAGGTCCGAGGTCAAACGATCCAGTTCCCCGGATGGGGGAACGGCTTCGTCCCGGGCCCCGGTCAGGGTGTCGTGTTCGGCGCGGATATTTTTCACCTTGCCGGGATCCTTGATGCGTTCGAGCTTGATTTCCAGGATGGTGATCTTGTCGATCAGCTCTCCCGGAGAGATTTCGACGGTCACGGTTGAAGGGGCCATGTCTTCCTTTCGCAGTGTTAAACGGGCCTAAGCGGCTGGGTGGGGCGACGATAACACAGGGTCCGTAAAGACTCTATACGAGGCCATAATATTCCCCGCCCAACCCCCGCCCCTGCGGCGTAAGCCTAAGGGCGCGAACGCGCCCGCCCGGCGCTTGAGGGACGACAAACATTAACCCCCGCGACTGCGGGCCGCCGCGGCTGCGGCGTAAGCCAAGGGCCGAAGAGGCCCGCCCGGCGCTTGAGGGGGATTAAACACTAAAGAGGCAAAAAGAAATGGTGCCCGAAGGACCCGCGCGATACACTTCGAACCCTCCCCAATTCACAGAGGAAACCATGACGAAGGCCGTAAGGATAACACTGGTTTTTTCCGTTGCCGTCCTGGCCGCGATGATTTTCTTCGCGGTTGCGCCGGCCGAAGCGAAGCGACGGCTTCCCGAATCCCAAGCCGAGATCAAGCTGTCGTTTTCTCCTTTGGTGGAGAAGGCGGCTCCCGCCGTGGTCAATATCTACAGCCGCAAGGTCGTGCGCACCCGCCAGGTTATTCCTCTTTTCAACGACCCGTTCTTCCGCCGTTTTTTCGGCGACCAGTTTTCCGGTCAGGGGCGGACGCGCGAAAGGGTGCAGAAATCCCTGGGCTCGGGCGTTATCATCGACGGCCAAGGGCTGATCATCACCAACAACCACGTGATAGAAGGCGCCGACCAGGTGACCGTGGTCTTGTCGGACCGGCGTGAGTTCGACGCCGAGATCGCCTTGGCCGACGAGAGGACCGACCTGGCCATCCTTCGCGTCGATGTGAAGGGCGAAGACCTTCCTTTCCTCGAACTCAGCGATTCCGACGACATCAAGGTGGGCGACCTGGTCCTGGCCATCGGCAATCCCTTCGGCGTCGGGCAAACGGTGACCAGCGGCATCGTTTCGGCCTTGGCGCGCACCGGTATAGGCATCTCGGACTTCAATTCCTTCATCCAGACGGACGCAGCCATCAATCCGGGCAATTCGGGCGGCGCCCTTCTCGATATGGACGGGCGCCTGATCGGCATCAACACGGCCATTTTTTCGAAAAGCGGCGGTTCTCTCGGCATCGGTTTCGCCGTTCCGTCCAATATGGTGCGCACGATCATCGCTTCCATCGGCAAGGATGGCCGGCTGGTCAGGCCCTGGCTCGGCGCGGCGGGGCAAACGGTCACCGCCGATATCGCCGCCTCGTTGGGTCAAGACCGGCCCCGAGGGGTGCTGATCAACGATCTCCATCCCAAGGGGTCGGCTTACAAGGCCGGGATTCGCGTCGGTGATGTGGTTCTTTCTGTCAACGGCCACGAGGTCAACGATCCCAGGCAGTTGCGGTTCAGGATCGCGACCCTGCCCGTCGGCGAACGGGCCACCTTCTCCGTCCTGCGGGGGGGGCGGAATGCTGAGTTGTCGGTCAATCTGGCGGCTCCGCCCGAGGATCCGCCCCGCAATGCGGCCGATCTTAAGGGACGCCATCCCCTTTCCGGGACGAGGGTCGCCAACTTGTCCCCCGCCTTGGCCGACGAGCTTGGACTGAACACGTTCGGCGAAGGCGTCATCATCCTCAGAATTTACCGTGACGCGCCCGCCGGCCGGCTCGGCTTTCGTCCCGGCGACGTGGTCCGGGCGGTCAACGGCAAGGCCGTGCGTTCCGTTCGAAACCTGAAGCGGCTTTTGTCGCAAAGGGCGGGAAGGTGGGTGGTCACCGTGCAGAGGAACGGCGAGACCTTGCGCCTGATCATCGGGGGGTAGGGGCGCCCTAAGTGAGCACTCTTTTCGAAGCCAAAGCGCCCCGGCCCCTGGCCGACCGGTTGCGCCCGCAACGGCTGGACGACGTGGTCGGCCAGGATCATCTGCTCGGGCCCGAGGCCCCCATCGGGCGCTTGCTGGCGGCGGGAAAACTGACGTCGATCATCCTCTGGGGGCCGCCGGGAACGGGCAAGACCACCATCGCCAGGCTTCTCGCCGAAGGGACGGACCTGGATTTCGCGCCTCTTTCGGCGGTCTTTTCAGGCGTGGCCGATTTAAGGAAGGTGTTTGAGGCGGCGAAAAGCCGCCGCCAAATGGGCCGGGGCACGCTTCTTTTCATCGACGAAATCCATCGTTTCAACCGGGCACAACAGGACGGTTTCCTTCCTTTCGTGGAAGACGGAACGGTCATTCTCGTCGGGGCGACGACCGAAAATCCCTCCTTTGAGTTGAACGCGGCTCTGTTGTCCCGTTCACGGGTGCTGGTCCTGAAAAGCCTGGACGACGGCGCCTTGGAAGACCTGCTTGGGCGTGCTGAAAAGGAAGAAGGGCGGACCTTGCCGCTCGACGACGACGCCAGAAGGGCCTTGCGCGCCATGGCCGACGGCGATGGGCGTTATCTGCTCAACATGACCGAAACCCTGTTCGCCCTCGCCGGGGGGAACGTTCTCGACACGGGCGCGCTGATCGAGGCCGTTCAGCGCCGGATGCCCCTCTACGATAAATCCCAAGACGCCCATTACAACCTGATCAGCGCCTTGCACAAGAGCCTGCGGGGTTCGGATACGGACGCGGCGCTTTATTGGTTCGCGCGAATGATCCGGGGCGGCGAGGACCCCAATTACATCGCCCGCCGCCTGGTTCGTTTCGCCAGTGAAGACATCGGCCTGGCCGACCCGAACGCCCTGAACCAAGCCATGGGCGCATGGCAGGCCTACGAGCGTCTCGGCTCGCCGGAAGGGGAACTGGCCCTGGTCCAATGCATCGTCTATCTGGGCACGGCGCCGAAATCGAACGCCGCCTACAAGGCCGAAAAGGCGGCAAGGAGGGCGGCCAAGGAAACGGGATCGTTGACCCCGCCGAAAAACATCCTCAATGCGCCGACGGCCTTGATGAAGGGGCTTGGCTACGGGGCGGACTATCAATACGATCACGATGCGGAACAGGGATTTTCCGGGCAAAACTTCTTTCCGGACGGGATGGCGCGGCAAAGGTTCTATGAGCCCGGCGGGAGAGGTTTCGAACGCGACATCGCCAAACGCCTGGCCTATTGGGACAAGTTGCGGCGGGACCGGGAAAAGGATTAAAATAACTGGGCCATTGAGGCCCCGCGAACTAATGTGAGCGAGCCAAGGGCGCGAACGCGCCCACCCGGCGACTGAGGGAGAATCAAACGCTAATTTCCCCGCCCGTAACCTGGATAAATTTGGACTTTTTAATTTGTGAAAATACTTTTTTCCATTGCCGCCGGTGGGGCGCTCGGGGCCGTCGGGCGGTATCTGGTGATGGCCCAGGTCGGCCATTGGCTGGGAACCCAATTCCCTTTCGCGACCCTGGCGGTCAATGTCATCGGCGGGTTCATGCTCGGCTCCCTGATCGAATTGACGGCGCTGGTCTGGTCGCCGGGCCAGGAACTGCGCGCCTTCCTCGTCATCGGATTGATGGGGGGCTTCACCACCTTTTCCACTTTTTCCATGG
>VAPH01058232.1_pt1 | contig 16356 bp, 12 predicted proteins | sample 3393861 | NCBI WGS metagenome assembly VAPH01 (sample SAMN08290439, study PRJNA428436) | hydrothermal vent metagenome | isolation source: Deep-sea hydrothermal vent chimney | place: Atlantic Ocean: South-mid Altantic Ridge | reverse complement strand
GCCTTTCTCAATTGCCTTATTTAAAATTAGGTTACGGTTCAGGCCATTGCCGTCGTCTTCTATGGTGATCACAACGCTGCCACCTTTTTGCGAAGCTTGCACGTGAATCGCGCCTGTTTCTGGCTTACCGGCATTTATCCTTTCGGCAGGTGATTCAAGGCCGTGATCAACTGAATTACGAACAATATGCATGAGTGCATCGCCGATGCTTTCAATAACGCTTTTATCGAGCTCGGTGCCTTCCCCGCTTATATCAAGTTTTACTTTTTTGCCAAGCTTCGTGCTGACATCGCGAACGATCCTTGGTAATTTATTCAGGGCGAAGCCTACTGGCAACATTCGAATTCTCATGACACTTTCTTGTAATTCTCGCGTATTCCTTTCCAGCAGACCAAGACCAAGTTGTAGTTTTTCAATTGATTCAGGTGTTATCTCTTCCGAAAATTGGCTAAGCATTGTCTGGGTTATCACCAATTCACCCACCAGGTCGACCAGGGCATCAACTTTCGGCGTGCTCACCCTGATTGATTGCACTTCGAGCCCGTTACCTGAAACGCCAGGGGCAGGAGCGTTGGTGCCGGTACCTGAGTCAATGGCATGTTCCGGCCTGGAAGCGGATGGGTTATGCACGCTATTATTTCGTTTAATATCTAAAACGCAGTCATCAGCCACCCATGAAAATACGTTTTCTATCAGACTCTTTTCTACGGGCCCTAATAAATCAATATTCCAGGATAAATAAATATACTCGGGATTTATTTTGTTCCAGCTTGGCAGGGAATTTATATCCAGTTGCGACTTGATATTACCAAGATTTGTCAGCGCGCGTATAATACGAACTGGATCATTACCAGTAGATAACATATTCTTGTTTGGAGTAAATAAAATATCCCAGTTACCTATATTATTTTTATCAATCCCCCTGGTTTTACGCCTTCTGTCTGGTGTAACTTCGCAGCCAGTTTCTTGTAAGTTCTCCAGGTTAACTTGAAACTTATCTATGTCGGCGGGCAGTGTATTAATTCCATTTTGTGAATTCTGGACTAAAGTTCTCAGGCAATCGCAAGAATGTAATAGTGTGCTAATCAGGTTACGTGTAGTTTTACAGCGATGTTCCCGGATATCGTCGAGGAGGTTTTCAAGCACATGACTGAAGTTGGCAACAATTTCAAAACCAAATGTACTGCTTCCTCCCTTTATAGAATGTACCGCACGAAATATAACGTTTAGAGATTCATTATCTGCTTTAAATTCGTCAGAAACCCTTCGTCCAGACATGTGGCCGTCAATACGAAGCAGTTCCGCTTCCATATCAGACAATGCTTCCAGGCTTTCTTCAAAAAATGTCTGATGAAATTGTGTGAGATCAATAGTCATATAATTAATTTAAAACATTTTTAATGACGTTTAATAGTTGCTCAGGATTAAATGGTTTTACGATCCAGCCTGTCGCACCCGCTTCCTTGCATTCCTTTCTTTTTGAATCCTGTGACTCCGTCGTTAACATTAGGATGGGCGTGAATTTATAGTCTGCTAATGATCGCAATTCGCGTACGAGAGAAATGCCATCCATATTAGGCATATTGATATCTGTGATCACTGCATCAAATTTTGATTTGCGAGCCGCTTCAAGCGCCTCATTGCCATCAGCCGCTTCAGTTACCTCATAACTGGCATCATTAAGTGTAAAACCAATCATTTGTCTCATTGAGGCAGTGTCATCTACTATAAGAATTGTTGCCATTTATTTCTCCTTTAAAATAATTCTACGTTCGGTCCGCTATTGGGAAGTGCATTTTCCTTGCCGGTTGTGTTGTTACTACTTCTTGGCAGAGGTTTTCCGTTTGTAGCAGATTTTGTTTGCTGATCTTGTGCCGCCAGTTCGCTATCCCAATTGCTTGCAAGCCCAAGACTGTTGGTTTCATTTGTGAGTAAATCGATTGCAGAAGCAAGGTTGTCCATAGGGGTAGTAATACTATTTAGCTTCTGGGAGATGATGTCGTGAAATTGAAGTGAAATAACCACGTTTTGTACGTCCTGGGCAATTTCTTTGCTGATGGTGTTGATGTCGCTTACCGTATCGGCAACCTCACGGTTTTTATCTTCCAGTGTTTTTGTAAGTGTCCTGATTTCATTCTTGATATTGTTTGCATGAGCCATATCTTTCGATGTCAGTGTTTGCATATTGCTGTAGGTGGCGTTGAGTCCATTTTTTACCATCCTGAGATGATTGCGAATTTCATGGCTAAAAACATTGGAGCGTTTGCTAAGTCGCCTGACTTCCTGGGCGACAATACCAAAACCACGTCCGGCATCGCCGGCACGGGATGCTTCGATATCAGCATTTAATGCCAACAGGCTTGTTTGATCAGCGAGCTTGCCAACATCAAGCAAAAACCCATCGATAGCTTGTGTCCGGTCTTTCACATCATCCAGATCCCTGACCATCTTTACGGACAAGTCGGCTACGCGCATTACCTCATCTGCCATTTTGTTCAGGCGCTCATCTGAAACTCGTATAAAATCCTGGAGTGATTGGGGCGAGCCATCACTGGTAGCGCCTTGTGTGCCTTCGAGCAGATTCATGGCCTGGCTAGCTTGTAACGTAGCTTTATTGATAACAGTTTTAAAGCTACTGGCGATTGTATCTGTCGCATCTTCACTCTGTTTTATTACTTCGTTTATCTGTCCATCCAGGTGGTGTTTAACAGCATTAAATTGTTTGGCAAGTTCTGCCCATTTTCTAACAAGTCCATCAATGCGCCGTCTTTCACTTGCTCCGGCCATAGTCGTTAGCATGTCATCAATTTTTGGTAGCTGGTCAATCTCACCTTTGGCGGGTTCAATTGCAGATCTTAATTGCTCATCAATGGCATCAATTGGCGATGTTTTTTCATCAAGCGAAACATCCTGATATTCATCAAAATCATCATGTTTCCTGACATAGTCCAGGATTAAAACCATGGCAATTGCCGTGCTGAGTCCGCTACTAATTGCCACCCAAATCGAAACAAAGGAGACGGTTAAAAGCCACGAGCTTGCAATGAACAGTGTAGTCAAGACCCAAAATATTTTATTTTTTGATGTTTTTGTGTTCACTATAATCCCTGAGAGTTGTCGTTAAGCGCCATGCAGACCAAGCGCATCCTTCATACCGGTATATTCAATGCATTCACGAAATTCTTTACTGGTTTCAGCCCAGCTGACAGTTTTTTTCAGGCGTATTGCTTCTTGAGTACAAGCAATAAGCAATTGCAAAACAGAAGTATCGAAGCGAGTTAGTTTTTTAGCATAAAAAATGATTTTGTCCGGTTTTCGTGCCAGCGCCTTGCCCAGATCGGCATACAGCTCATTAGCATTGCTCACGTCCAGGCTTTCTCCCAGATCAACCACAGTCGCACCATTTTTATGCTGAATTTTTACTAATGTCATGATCTTAATGTCTGCCTAATAACTTGAATATAAACAGCAAGTTACGAGTAAAATTTGGGTGAAAAAATCTCGGTGAGTAGACGAGGTTTTAGCGAACCTGACTTAAACATAGCAATAATTACGCAATTGTCACGGTGTCGTCAGTGATAAAAATAGTTATTAAAAACAACAGAATAAGACTAAAAAAAGACGCTATATGTCATTTCAGAAGAATGGCCTGATTATGACAAACCTAATTTGACGAATACCATGATATGGATTGACAACAGGATTTGTCTGGACTATTTAATTTAATGTGAGTGCAAGTAGAATTGCCAGCTAAGAGACTAAATTATTGATCCTGGATTGTTGATCCCGGCTTTCCTGAAGGAAAAAAATGAAACCATCTACCGTTATTACCCCCAAGTCTACATCCAGCGAGCCTGATCTTGACTGGAGCCAGGTCAGGGAGACCATCCTGATGTTAAATTTAGCGACTGCGCGCATTGAATACTGTATGCGTGATGGTGACGACTCGGTGAATACCCTTACTAATTCATTTACCAATATGGCAGGCCACGTGGCCGCCATCAAAAGCGCGCTCGAACAAGTTTGGGAAAATTCTGATGTCGATGAAGTTTTAAAAGATGGTGTGTTGGGTAACTGCAACGAAATCAGTACAAAAATGCACAGTGTTATTGTGGCATTTCAGTTTTATGATAAGCTGGTACAGCGCCTGGCCCATATAAGTCGCAGCATGTCTGCTTTGGCTTCTCTTGTCTCAGATCCGTCTCGTTTGTATTCACCTTATGAATGGAAAGGACTGCAAGAAAAAATACGCTCCCAGTACTCATTGTCAGACGAAGTAAAAATGTTTGATGCCGTTCTAGAGGGGGCAAGTATTGAAGAGGTAGTGAAATTGATGGAAGAACAGGATAGGTCCCGCAAAGATAGTGATGTCGAACTTTTCTAGCCAGGTGTTATTGTCTACTTGGCAATTTGATTAATTATTATTTCTAACGTTTCCGGGTGTGCGCTTGATACCGCAGGGCTATAACCCTCAAGATCGCCAGGTTTTGAAATAGGCCCACCGCTTTTGGAAATTCTGGCACCTATTATTACTTGACTCACGCTGGAGATTGTTCTGCCAGGGATCATGGCGCTGTCATCATTCAATACAATTTCTACTGGCAAATCACTGACCCGCATTCGCTTTCCGGCCAATGGTATTCGTGGTCCTTTAGCCGCACGTGCAAAAATAAATAAAGTAGCATCCTGTGGCGCTGCATCTTTAAGTTTTTTAGCGAGCCTGACTTTAACCCGAATGCCTGTTTTATCCTGATCAGGCACATTATCTTTTGATGCAGGCTGGCTGCTTCTATCCGCTTTACCTCCCAGTTGGCTGATGTATTGGCGAACTTTTTGTGCCGACTCATGATCCGGTGGCAGGCTGGCCAGGAGTGTTTGCCAGTAACCTATCGCTTTTTTCTTGTTACCTGCTTGCATCTCGGCATGTCCGGCCAACCAGAGTGCGCGCGGGTGGTTTTTATTTACTTTAAGCGCTTTCTCAATAAGCTTGAGTGGACGACCCTGCAATTGGTTATTCTGGACAATAGCCAGTGACTCAGCCAGGCCAGTAAGAACATCTGCATCTGCAGGAGTGAGCGTGTAGGCTTTTTCGTAAGCTATCAACGCTTTATCAAACTGGTTTACTGCTGCGTAGGTTCTGCCTAACATGGTCCATCCAAGCGCGTTACCAGGTTCAGATTTAAGTCGTTTTTCAAGACCTGCAATCATTTTTTTGATATCTGGATTCATTTGCTGGTGGCTGGTGATTGCAATCTTGCCAGTTGCAACATCCTTATTGCCCAGCAGAATATAGAGACTTATAGAAAGGGCGGGCACCAGAATAAAAGTAGCAACAATAGTTTGTTTGGACCATGTTTTAGAAGTACTGCTCATTTTTGCCTGATCTTCTGGAATATCGGATAAAAGTTGTAGTTTAAGCTCCGAAACTGCAACATCATATTGATCCTGATCCAGCACATCATTATTCAAGTCAAGCTCAAGCTCTGCCAGGCGACGTTTAAAAAGCAGGATATTAAGCTCATTGCTTTCAAGCGCGGTTGTGTCCAGCTTGCGCCAATAGGGAAGCGTCGCAATAGCGAGCGCGATGAGTATAAATAATGTTATGACAATCCAAAAAGTCATTTGTACAGGTACCCTAAAATTTTGGTCCGATTAATTTATTCAGGCGGTCTTCAGCCTTGTTGTCAAGCGTGACTTTTTGTGCCTGACGGCCTCTTTTTTTAATTATTCCAATGACAAAAAATAATGCCAGGATGACAAGGATGCCAGGAAGAAACCAGAGCAGGAAAGTCTGGGCATTTAGGGGCGGGCGATAGAGTATGAAATTACCATAACGAGCCACAAGATAATCTATTACTTCCTGATCAGACTTGCCTGCGATAATCATATCGTACACTTCTTTGCGTAAATCCTGTGCCAATTCGGCATTTGAGTCTGCGATGGACTGGTTCTGGCACACCAGGCAACGTAACTGTCCGATCAAATTCTTAAATCGCGCCTCTTTTTTGGCATCGGTAAATACCAGGGGATCAACAGCAGCTGCAGTAGCATTTTTTTGAGTAAGCAGACCCAGGCTTAACAAAAGTGCAAATGAGATAAAAAAATATTTTAATAACTCGTTGGCACTCACGAAACACCGGCTTCCATATTTTCATCATTTTTCAGGCTCACCTGTTTCTTTTTGACGGCAAGCCGATAACGCCTGTCACCCACGGCCAATGCACCCCCCAAAGCCATAAAAATAGTACCTATCCATATCCATCTTACGTACGGCTTGTAGTAGATACGAATACTCCAGGCACCTGCATCAAGGGGCTCGCCCATGGCGACATACAAATCTCTAAACAAGCCCGGGTTGATTGCCGCTTCAGTCATCGGATTGCTTTGAACAATGTAAGTACGTTTTTGGGGCCTGAGTGTGGTAACCGGTTTGCCTGATTTAGTGATAATAATTTTGCCTTGTTTGGCCTGGAAGTTGGGGCCGGTATAATCTTCTATCCCATCGAACCGGAATGTGTAACCGCCAATGTCACGGCTTTGGCCAATATCCATTCGCACATCTTTTTCAATACTATAGGCGGAAGCAAAAGTTACACCAATTACAAGAACCGCAATACCGATATGTGCCAGCGTCATGCCGTAAAAAGCCAACGGTGTGGTTTTGATTCCTGTGACCAGGTTATTTTTTAATTGAATTCTTTTCCAGAGATTTAGCAAGGCACTGCTAACAATCCAGATAGCCAGGGTAATACTAAACAACACGCCAAGAGAAAGTTCTGCAGTGGCAACCCAAGTGAATATCACCGCGATTATAAAACTAAAAAGTAAAACCAGGCGCAGGTGACGCATTAGCTTGACGGGGTCATCTTTTTTCCAGCGCATGAGTGGCCCAATACCCATCAAAAACAATAGCGGTATCATGATTGGTACAAACACGCGGGAGAAATAGGGCGGGCCGACAGAAATTTTTCCTAAACCCAGTGCATCCAGAACCAATGGATAAAGTGTGCCGATCAGAACTGCAGCACAAGCAACCACTAACAAAACGTTGTTGATTAGCAAGAAGGATTCTCGCGACACTAATTGAAATTTCCCGAAGCTTCGAATTTGCGGGCCGCGCCAGGCATAAAGCGTCAGTGAGCCGCCAATGACAATGGCAAGAAACGCCAAAATAAATATGCCCCGTTCAGGGTCAGTGGCAAAAGCATGGACCGATGTCAGCACGCCGGAACGGACAAGAAAGGTCCCCAGCAGGCTCAGTGAAAACGCCAGCAGGGCAAGTAAAACAGTCCAGGACTTGAAGGTCCCGCGTTTTTCGGTCACTGCCAGTGAGTGTATGAGCGCAGTGCCAACCAACCAGGGCATGAATGAGGAATTTTCAACCGGATCCCAAAACCACCAGCCACCCCAGCCCAGTTCGTAATAGGCCCACCAGCTGCCCAGGGAGATCCCGAGTGTCAGGAATAACCAGGCAATCGTTGTCCAGGGTCGGGACCAACGGGCCCATGCCGCATCAAGATGACCACTTAAAAGGGCCGCAGTGGCAAAACTAAATGCGACAGAAAAGCCAACATATCCCATGTAAAGCATAGGGGGATGTAAAATGAGCCCGATATCCTGCAGCAAGGGATTGAGATCACGACCGTCGGGCGCTGCCGGGATTAATCTGTCGAAGGGATTGGAGGTCAGCAACATAAAAAGCAGAAAGCCAATACTGATAAGCCCCATGACACCGAGAACCTGGGCAATGGTTATTTGTGGTAATTTCCTACTAAAGATGGCGACAGCCGAGGACCAGAATCCCATTATAAGTGCCCATAAAAGCAGGGAACCCTCGTGCCCTCCCCAGACCGCGGATATTCGGTAACCGAGAGGTAATGCAGAATTTGAATTCGTCGCCACATATTTAACTGAGAAGTCATTGATGATAAAGGCGTAAGTCAATGTTGCGAATGACACAATGAGAAAAAAAGTTTGGCCATGAGCCAGCGGCCTGGCTAATTGCATCCATTGAATATTTCCCCGGGCGGCACCAATGAGCGGCAAGACAGCCTGCATTAAAGCCATGCAGAGTGCTAAAATAAGTGCAAAATGGCCTATTTCAGGAATCATAAGGCACAGGAATCATAAGGTTCAGAATAGGTTCAGAAATCATGAAGCGGGGATTTGTGTTTGATTAAGTTAAGTATTATAAATAATTGAATTTAGTAAATAATTGAATTTAGTTTGTTCTCTATAAATTTAAAAATCCAGTTACAATCAAAGTATATTTTTAAAGTCTAAACTCACCAATGTCTGGGAAGCAGTATTCTATCATGGTACAGCAGCAAACAAAGATATTATTGTCACTAATTGGCGAATATTATGGCCATTGGAAAATATCCAGGAATGGTCAATAATTGCCCCTAACATTAGAGTTGACATGACTTATCTTACAAAATTTCCTGCCTGGTCCAAATTACAAGCCCATCGTCAGCAGTGGCACGGACGACAACTATGTGATCTTTTTCAGGAAGATAAATCAAGATTTGAAAAATTTTCTCTCCAGCATGATGACTTTTTGCTGGATATTTCCAAGCATTTCGTAACCGAAGAAACCATATCACTATTGTTGCAATTAGCAGATGAAGCCGCATTGCCAGCCTGGACAAATAAAATGTCTGCCGGCGATAAAATAAACCACACTGAATCAAGGGCGGCACTCCATATTGCGCTGAGGAACAAAAGTAATCAACCCATGCTGGTTGATGGTGTTGATGTGATGCCATCAGTTAATCGTGTGTTGTTACAAATGCGAAATTTTTCTGATGCGGTAAGAGCGGGGCAACGGACCGGGTTCACCGGCAAGACATTTACGGATGTAGTTAATATTGGTGTCGGGGGCTCGGATTTGGGCACAGCGATGGTATGTGAGGCCCTGGAGCCCTATGCAAGCAAAGACATCAGTGTCCACTTTTTATCAAATATTGATGGCAATCACTTTCAACAAATTACCAGGCACTTAGATCCCGAGACGACACTATTTGTCGTGGCCTCAAAAACATTTACGACCCAGGAAACAATGGTGAATGCCGAGACTGCCAGGCTATGGCTGGTAAACTTGATTGGCGATAGCCGGGCTGTGACTGATCATTTTGTGGCCATTTCATCAAATATTTCTGCCGCAACAAAATTTGGCATAAACAAAGAAAATATATTTGAGTTGTGGGACTGGGTAGGCGGCAGATTTTCACTCTGGTCCGCAATTGGTCTGCCAATCGCACTATATATTGGCATGGACCACTTCGAAGATTTTCTTGCTGGCGCTTACGAAATGGACGAGCATTTTTTAAATACTGATTATCGAAACAATTTACCGGTAATGATGGCAATGCTGGGCGTCTGGTATATTAATTTTTTTGATGTTCGTGCCCATGCTGTGTTGCCTTACGATCAGAGCTTGCATGGGCTGCCAGCATATTTATGTCAGGCGGAAATGGAAAGCAATGGCAAGGGTATAGACAGGCAGGGAAGGTCTTGTGAATATTTAACATCACCAATCGTTTTTGGAGACGCAGGGACTGATGGCCAGCATAGTTTTTATCAGCTTTTGCATCAGGGCACTCAATTTACAACATCAGATTTTATTGTTGCTGCCAGGCCCGTTCACAATCTGGAAAATCATCACGAAATACTGATCTCAAATTATTTTGCACAAACAGAAGCTTTTATGAATGGCCGTGGCGAAAAAGAGGCGCTTCAAAACCTTAATCAGCAGGGTTATGAGGATAAAATGATTAAATCCCTGTTACCATACAAGAAATTTTTCGGTAACAAACCAAGTACATCGATTATGTACAAGCAACTTAACCCCAGGACATTGGGAAAATTAATTGCATTATATGAGCATAAAATATTTATCCAGGGTGTTATCTGGAACATAAACTCCTTCGATCAAATGGGTGTCGAGCTTGGCAAAGAGCTGGCTAGATCGATTCAGAATGAAATACACGACAATAAACCAGTAACATCCCATGATCTTTCAACCAACGGCTTGATTAATTATTACAAAAAACTACGTGATAACTAATTTACTATTTGTAAGTATCTGACTTGTCCGGCTCTGATCACAATTCTATGCAGGATATACTTGGTGCCGATGGCGCCCTTGCTGCTGCTGTCAAAGGGTTTCGCGCCCGCTCCGGGCAAATAGAAATGGCTGAAAAAATCAGTAGTGCAATCAAGGATGGTAATCGACTTATTGTCGAGTCGGGTACCGGTACCGGAAAAACCTTTGCCTACCTGGCGCCCATTATTTTATCAGGAAAAAAAGCATTAATATCGACGGGTACTCGTCACTTACAAGACCAGTTATTCCAGCAGGATTTACCAGTGATTGCCCGGGCAATGAATATGCCAGGAAATTTCTCCTTACTGAAAGGGCGCAGTAATTATTTGTGCATTTATCGACTGCATCGGGCTGCGCTTGAAGGACGTTTCAGGACCAGGAACGATTCCGAAAGTATTCATTCAATTACAGAATGGTCATCACTGACCAGAACCGGAGATATTTCAGAAGTCGAGTCTGTCCCCGAAGATTCGATGCTTTGGCCAATAGTGACATCAACAGTCGATAATTGTATTGGCTCGGAGTGTGAACATTTTTCGGAATGTTTTGTCGTAAAAGCGCGACGTGATGCGTTAGAGGCAGACATTGTTGTCATCAATCACCATCTCTTTTTTGCTGACCTGATGCTGCAAGAGGAGGGCTTCGGAAGGCTGTTACCCCATGTGGACACGGTCATTTTTGATGAAGCGCACCAGTTAGTAGACACGGCATCACGATTCTTTAGTAAAACGGTAAGCAGTTATCGACTGAAAAATCTGTGCCGGGATGTCATTACAGAAGAGCTTATCGCAAAAAGTGTCGTCAGAAAGCTCGAAGATGTGGCCAGGGCAACTGAAAAATCGGTGGCAGATTTTCGGCTTACTTTTGATAACGAACAAACTGAGCGGGGTGTTTGGAGCAATTCGAGCGCCAACAAAAAAATCAATGGCTTCGAAAAACTGGCCATTAATTTGCAAAATTTACACGACTTGCTTGAAGTTGCCAGCGTCAAGAGCAAGGGACTGGCTAATTGTTTTCGCCGCGCCACAGATATGCTTCAGAATTTACAAAATTTTTCTGATCAGGCGCAACCTGAATTTGTTCCCTGGTTTGAGACAAGTAAAAGGGGCTTCAACCTGCATATGACGCCGATCAATATTGCCGAAGCATTCCAGGAAATTACCAGTGAAAAAGAGACTGCCTGGGTGTTTGTATCTGCGACCCTGGCCGTGAACAAAAAATTTAACCATTTTCAGGATCAACTGGGATTGGCAGAAAGTGATACTGGTATTTGGGACAGCCCATTTAATTACCAGGACCAGACAATGTTGTATTTACCGCGAAATCTACCCGAACCTAATCAGCCAGAATTTACCCAATCCATGATCCAGGCCATTTTGCCTGTACTGGAAGCAAGTGGTGGCCGGACATTCCTGTTATTCACCAGTTACAGGGCATTAAATTTGGCGGCAAAGTTATTGGCCACATTAATCGATTATCCAATACTGGTGCAGGGAGATGCGCCGCGGACCCAACTCCTGGGCAAATTCAAGGCGCTGGGCAATGCCGTATTACTGGGCACAGGCAGCTTTTGGGAAGGCGTCGACGTCAGGGGGCAGGCGCTGACCTGCGTCATAATAGATAAATTACCGTTCGCTTCTCCCGCCGAACCAGTACTAAAAGCCCGTTGTCAGGCCCTGGAGCAGGCCGGTATTAACCCGTTTTTCCAGTTTCAGGTCCCGAACGCGGTCATTAGTCTCAAACAAGGTGCGGGTCGTTTGATCCGGGATGAAAAAGACCGTGGTGTGCTGGTTTTGTGTGACCCAAGATTGTTGAGCAAGGGTTATGGAAAATCATTCCTGAATAGCCTACCGGCGATGCCCCAGGTACAGTCGCTGGCGCAGGTAACAGAATTTCTTGAAAAAATTCAATAAATTGATTTTTAAAAAAAATATAAGTTATTGAATAATATTGGTAATAAAATATTATTTTAGATTTATAGAAAAATAATTGATTTTTTAAGCTGATTTATGCATGATTGCAAGCGGTGGCAAGGAAGCCACTGACATGGAAGTTAAGACCGCCTGATAAAGCTGTAATAAACAGGATGGCCATGGAAGGCGATAAAGCCGTTCAGGAGGGTGGTAAAGGAAAGGGCGGTCAATTGACCGCCTTTTCCTTTTTTTTCGAGACCTTATTGAGACTTTGCTGAGATACTGGCGACGACGGTTTTCTCGCAAATAGGGTAAAAAAACAGCTTATAATTTCTTATTTATCTTCTATCATTGAAATCCCGGCACGCTAAAATTCAGGCACTCCAGGCACTCCAGGCACTCCAGGCACTCCAGGCGCTCCAGGCACTCCAGGCGCTCCAGGCACACCAGGCACACAGGCCGGCTGGAACAAAGCATTGCGGATTTCAGCGTTCCAGTAGTTTCAGTTTGTCAGGTTTGTCTTTCCAGTCGTCGGCGTCAGCGGGCGCATCTTTCATCTCGGTCAAAACTGGCCAAATTTTGGATAATTCTTCGTTGAGTGCAAGAAATTCCTGTTGATCATCGGGCAGGTCATCATCTGCGTAAATAGCGTTTATGGGGCATTCCGGTACGCACAAGGTACAGTCTATGCATTCTTCCGGGTCGATCACAAGAAAATTGGGCCCCTCATGGAAGCAGTCTACGGGACAGACTTCAACACAGTCTGTGTACTTGCACTTAATGCAATTTTCAGTGACCACGTAGGTCATAACGACTATCTCCAGGATAATAATCTATTCAACGGGCGCGCATCATACACGTTCAACCGGACAGGATGAACAGTTCTGGCAGCGAAATACCATCTAAACTGCCATTTTACTGCTATATTTACTGGTGGTAAAAGCAGGATAAGTCAATATCAATCGCAGATATGCTTTTGGGTGCGAACCGAATATTGATTGATATGAGCAAGCGCACCAGTTTTTGGTTTTGTCACAAGGTGAGCAAGAATTCAGTCGTAGAAGTCGTTTTAACTTATTGATAGAATTAAGCATTAAAGTCTGGAATCAACATAATTTATTTAATATCGCCCAATGTCATCAAATATTACACAGGAAATTGCGCCTTTTTCGGTACCCGCCAAACAGGTTTCTGCGTGGGTAACTGAAACCGACCCCAAAAACGCCCAGGAATGGATTACCAATTTACCCATGGGCGATATTGCCGAGGCTTCACGGGAGATTTACCAGGCTATCTATACTTTAAACCGGCTCAAGATTGGTCCTGCCAGCCGCTTTAAATTATTAGGGCTTTATCAAGAACCAGTTCACACTATTAGCAGTGCCCTCAAGACACAATATCAACAGAATGTATTTCCCTTAAACGATATCAAAAGACAACTGGCTGAATTTGTCCGTGAACTGCAAATGGAAATGGCCCACGGCTACAAGTGCACTATTCTGGATGCAGAAAAGGCGCGTTTTATGTGGGGCAAGAAAGCGCTCAAGGTTCAGGCCTCGACACAAGCGATGCTTTACCTTGGCGAGGTGCTGAAATGTTCCTACGAGGTATATATGGCCTGCCCGTCCATGGTTTGGCATGAAATTCACGGTATTTATCAGTACGCCGAACATCTTGGCTGGTTAGATTTAAGTAACGACACCGATGCCGGCATTTCACCAATAACAAAAGAATACCTGATCAACATTTTAATGGGGCTAAACAACCCCTACCAAATGCCCGAGCATGAACTTGGTAAAGTCAGAGAGTTTTTAGGGGTCTGGGCGCAACTGGCAGAAATATCACCAAAACTTGAGCTCAATAATGTCGCTGGACACTTTTTAATTGACCTGCCATCTGATTCGCCACCCGCCCCGTTTCCTGGTGACGTTAACATGCAACCGGTGGCACATTTACGGTCATTGAATGCGCTCGGGATTGCCAGAAAATTACAGGATGCCATTATCAAGCTCAAGGGCGGTGTGCCAGTTTCGCAACTTGGTCTCGGGATTGATAGTCTCGATTCTGACTGCCTGGAAATGTTAAAACGCATGATGCGTAACTGGGGATTAGCGGTCAGGCGTTCTCGCTCACGGGTTAAGACCCGTGGTAATTGTTTTATCGCTTCAGGTTTGCGGGCGATTCATTACTTCAGCAGCGGTCAAACCCCGTTTTCAGTCAATGGATACAATGATATTAGTACGAAATCACCCGCGGTGATGCCAAGCTCCGTAAATGTTTCTGATGATGGGGCCGAAGATGGGGCCGAAGATGGATCGGGGATAGAAAGTAATGATGATTCAGGTTATATCGATCTTGATATTATTGCCGTCGACGACAAAAACAGCACTAAAGACTTCCAGGCAAAACCGACAACTATCGATACAATTTTTAGAATTGAACAATGGCGAATCGCTGATGAAAGTGCGGGTGGAATGCGAATACTGCACGACGGCAGTATGGGCGCCAGGGTCAGGGTAGGTGATCTCCTGGGTATTCAAGATGGCAATAACCCCCAGACATGGCGTATTGGTGCAGTCAGGTGGTTGAAAGCACCACGTAAGACCAGGGTTGAGGTTGGGCTCGAAATGCTGACACCTGATGTCCGGCCTGTCGCTATTCGCTTGCTCGAAAATGAAGGCATGGAGTATTCCCAGGCTTTACTGCTACCGCCAATGCCTGCATTAAAAAGACCGGCAACGTTACTAATGCCTGCGGGTTTTTATAAACGTGATAAACCGTTTGAGATGATCGAGGCTGATGGGCTGCAACGAAAAATCAAGGCACTCGAATTGCTTGAGCACACCAAGGCTTATGAGCATATTGTTTTTGCCGATATGGCAGCCGAGGTGAGTGAAACCATGTTTTCTTTGTAAGGAAATTTTATTTATTCAGGATTTTTAACATCGCTTCATAAATTTTTACTGTACCGGCTACGATATTTCCGGATTCCAGGTAACTGTCTGCACCATCAATATCCGTCACAATACCGCCAGCTTCCTGTATTAACAAACAGCCTGCGGCCATATCCCAGGGTTTTAAACCAAATTCCCAAAAGCCATCAAGCCTGCCACTGGCCAGGTGGGCAAGATCAAGTGCGGCCGACCCTGCCCGCCTGACGCCACTGGTCATGGGTAGTAATTCTCTGAAAGTCTCAATCCAAAGGTCGAGTCTGTCAAATTCCTTGAACGGGAAACCAGTCCCCAGCAAAGCAGCTTCCATGGTGACCGTCTTGCTTACCCTGATTTTTCTGTCATTGAGTTGTGCGCCCTTGCCCCGCGAAGCTATAAACATTTCATTTCTTAATGGGTCAAAAACAACTGCCTGGTCAAGCTTGCCTTCATTGCTGACTGCTATTGAGACAGCGTATTGCGGGTAACCATGGAGAAAATTGGTGGTGCCATCCAGGGGGTCAATAATCCATTTGTATTGTGACCCTGCCTGCTCGCCACTTTCTTCAGCCAGGATGGCGTGATCCGGATAGGCGTTCCGGATGGTCTGGATAATTTCAGCTTCAGCCAGTCGATCGACCTCGGATACAAAATCATTACGTCCCTTGGTTTCGATAGATAACCTGTCCACGTGATCAGCATGGCGCAGAATAACGGTACCGGCCTTGCGGGCGGCCTTGATGGCTGTATTGAGTAAGGGATGCATTGTTGAACCTGCTGACTATTGATAATTAAAAAAATTTGCCGTGGATTGTAGCTTTAGTGACCACCGCGGTATAGCTGGGCCATTATAATGCAAAGAGCATTGAAAGCATGCTGTTAATTAATGCCCTGGTTCTATTGCCTGGCTGGGTTGTCCAGATACTTGCTGAAATAAGGTAAATAGTGACAGAATGGCTTGCATAGGCTTAAATTATTAAATCATTAAATTATCAAATCATATAGGCTATCAAATATAGTAACCCATGTTTTGGGTAAGACTTTTTTCTGTGACGAGTGACAATAAACTATTTCCACAGCATTGACGCAGTTTGGCAACAGGGCGGTGAACAGTGAAAAAAATATTATTAGTTAATCCTTCATTCAAAGGAAGTCTGCACTCCAATATAAAGGTGCTGGCAATTCCACCGCTAAACCTGGCGACGCTTGCCAGTCAAACCCCCGAAAGATTTGATGTATCAATAATAGATGAGGCAGTCGAAGATATTGATTTCAACCAGCATTACGATTTAGTTGGCATCACCTGCATGACGCCGCTGGCACCCAGGGCTTATGAGCTTTGCGGGGAATTTAAAAAACGGGGCATCCCTGTTGTCATCGGTGGGGTACACGTTTCTTACATGAG
>VAPH01030499.1_pt1 | contig 16440 bp, 10 predicted proteins | sample 3393861 | NCBI WGS metagenome assembly VAPH01 (sample SAMN08290439, study PRJNA428436) | hydrothermal vent metagenome | isolation source: Deep-sea hydrothermal vent chimney | place: Atlantic Ocean: South-mid Altantic Ridge | reverse complement strand
CTTACCGGAATACCGATCAGACAATTTCGATGATGATGACATGAGTTTTGTGGAATCACAGGACGAAAAATATTCTGAAGAAGATTACACGCTGGAAATCGATGAATTGATCCAGCTAGCTACGAAAAATGATGCGCGAAAAAGTTCAAACAACAGGATCTTGCCAACTATTCTCTCTAGAGAAATAGAGAAGGTTGAATTTAAAAATAATAAAAATACAACAAAAATTAATTGTCGAGACAGAATAAAATCCACGTCAAATTATGATGTGCCGTCGTCGGAGTATAACGATTGGAGTGAAACGCTGGAGGACGATCCGGATTCAATATTACCTCATGGCGACGAGGGAGTTAGTCATGCTAGCCCAATAGACATAAACAATAATTCTGATACTGAAGAACAGAATCGATTATCACATCACAAAAGTGATTTTTCTGTCGAAACCCAACCTCAGAGTTTAAGTGTAAACGAAGAGGCTGTCGTACAATCATCTTTTGATACGGATAACAGTTCGGACTGGGTAGATGATGAGAACTCTGATCTCATCGAAGATGAGGAACTATTTTCAGATGACTTATTCGAGAATGATAACGATGAACAAGATGAAGAGAGCTTTGATGTATTGCCACCAGCTTCTTTACTTTCCATGGAAGAAGAACCAGATGAAATAATCCTAGATGACTTTGATGGTTTAGAGGAGTTTGACGAATTCGCCCATAGTGAAGTTGCAGAAGATGTTCAAGATAATGGAAAAATAAGCCGGCAGCATCGAGCAAGGCAAATAGCTGTTAAAGAATTAGAAAAACTTGGCTGGGACAACAGCAACCTCTTCGTGCTCGAAAGAATTTTCATTAATAATGGAGTATCTTCATGTCGGTTGGCAATAGAACGATGTGTGGAAAATGGGATGAGTGCGGATGAGGTGTCATTAGCTGACGAAATAAGACAATATTGGAAGAATGCTGAATATCTCTGGATAAGCTTTGAACGTGTTTTTTCTGGCAGTCCAATACAGTGTTCTGCAAGTTATTATCGTTTTCTTAGTTGGCCAATGGCTCAAAAAATAATTAAGTCATTTTACAACACTCCGACTTTTGATGAAGTTCTTAAATTCATTGATGGCCTATATGAATCATGGTTTTATGATGATTATTTAAGAACATTTTACTCATCATTTTACCGGTACTTGGTTTATCACTTAGGTGACATTCCTAACTCATTGCCCGCAGAAGAATATTATACTTTCACTGATTACTTAATGGATGACTATGCTTCTGGTGATGTTTATTTGTTACCACACATTGAAAATAATTTAGTATCAGCAATAAAAGAAGAATCTAATTATGTCGCTGAATATATAACTGACAGAGCCATTACATATGCAAGCAAGTGGTATATATGAAGAAAACATATTTAATTCCAACAAAGAACTCATGGGTTAAGCAGAAACTACCAAGCGGAGATAGTCGTTTTGGACGAGTAAAATCTGCTATTGACAGGGGGGATGTAATTGATGTCACTGTGATATGGCTTGGAACAGGTGAGAAAAGTATAGTGCCACTTTCCGAACTTCGCAGCGGCTTTAAGCCACAAATAGAAGTTCAGGACATCCCTAACTCACGAACCCGTAAACCTCTTGGTGAAGGCGTGACACTTAAGACACGCACCCTTGGCGACAGAGATCAAGTGCTAGTGGATTTCCCACAAAAGGGGAGGCAGATATGGTTGCCCTACGAAAATCTAAAACAAATCAAGGGCACCAAGCATAGATTTATATTAGGTGATAAAGGACCTGAGGATAGTGCAGAACGCTTTAGACTTAAATCATTGGCCCATGCTCTGGAAATGTGGAATGAGAACACCGGTTCACTATCCCATCTTGATATTGACCCGCTGCCACATCAAATTCATCTGGTACACCATATCTTGGCATCTGGAAACTTGAATTGGCTAATTGCGGATGATGTGGGCTTAGGTAAAACGATTGAGACAGGCATGTTGCTCGCTGCTCTCAAACAGCGGGGAAGTCTCCGAAGGGTATTGTTAGTGACTCCAGCTGGACTTACCAAACAATGGCAGGATGAGCTAAATAATAAATTTAGAATGGGTGAGTTTCAGATATATGGTGAGGACTTCCATATTAATGAACCTCGACATTGGAAGATGTACGACTATGTAATTGCCTCTATGGATCGACTAAAAAATGAGAATCATCTGGAGTCACTTCAACAGGCTGGAGCCTGGGATTTAGTCGTGTTCGATGAGGCTCACCGTCTTAGTCGCCGACAATATGGTCTAAAGCTAGATTCATCCCAACGATTCCAGTTAGCAGCTAACCTACGTAGCAATACAGATGCAATGGTATTACTAAGCGGTACCCCCCACCAAGGTATGCAGGATAAATTTCAGGCGCTACTGGAGTTATTACGCCCGGAGCGTAAAGATGAGATAACCACCCTGGCACTAAACCCTGAAATCATTGGTGAAATGGTTTTTCGCAATAATAAATCCGATGTAACTGATGCTGAGGGTAATTTTATATTTAAAGGCAAAACTACGAAGGCGCTTCGCGTACATGTTTCGGAAGCAGTGCTGGAATTTGATAAAAGCCTGCAACGCTACCTGAAACAGGGCTATAAAGCGGGTGCTGATCTGGGATTCAGAGGAAACGCCATTGGTTTTGTTATGACGGTTTACAGAAAACTCGCTGCTTCCAGTGTAGCAGCCATTCACAATGCCCTGCTTAATCGTCGTGCGAGGCTAGAGGGTGAGGCGAATAATGGGTACACCATTAATGAACTGGATGAAAAAGATCAGCGATACTTAGGTGAGTGGGAAGAGCAGTTGCAGACCGATGCCAAAGAATTCTTTGAGGGTGAAATTGAGTTGCTGGGTGAGCTGATTAGCGATGCAGCGCAACTCAGAGCGGATGATAGGAAAGTTCAACTTTTCATGGAGCAATTGATCGACAACATATTGGCGAACAATGAAAATGAAAAGGTATTGATATTCACAGAATATCGAACTACTCAGAACTACCTTAAAGAAAAACTTGAATCACGGCTTGGTCAAAACAAGGTGGAGCTGATCAATGGTTCCATGCCCCATCAACGTCGTCGGGAAGCTATTGCTAAATTCGAAGAGGATGCTCAGTTTCTGATCTCCACTGAAGCAGGTGGTGAAGGCATCAACTTACAGCGCAAGTGTCACATCATGGTTAACTACGATCTACCATGGAACCCCATGCGTCTCGTCCAACGTATTGGCCGACTCTATCGTTATGGTCAACAAAAGCGCGTTGTTGTCTTCAATATTCATTCCCCAGATACTGCTGATGAGCAGATCATTGATCTGATGTACACCCGTATCGATCAGGTTGTAAGTGATATGGCAGGGGTTAGCAGTGAGTTTAATGAACAGATGCAGGATGATATTCTGGGGGAAATTGCCGACCTGATGGATGTAAACAAAATTCTGGAAGAAGCCACGGTAGAAGGAATCCACCGTACACAGGAACGAATAGATGAAGCGCTGGCCAAAGCAAAGGCAGCCACGGCAAAACAACGTGAGTTGTTCGAACATGCAGCCAGCTTTGACCCGGATGAAACCAGACATGAGCTAAAAATCACCTCGGAGCACGGTGCCGCCTTTGTACAGGGCATGTTCCAACACTTGGCCATAGAAATCGTGGACACCACACATAACGGATTGCTTTGGCACATTCGCCTGCCAGAGCTATTGCAACAGGAGCTGGGTGTCACTAAAGGCCGTTACGAAGTGACTCTGGATCGTATTCTTGCTACCAACCGGTCAGGCACACATATGCTGGATCTAGACTCCTTTCTCATGCAGCATCTGATCCGTAAGGCCAAAAGCTACGACTTCATGGGCCTCAGTGCTGTTATCCGGTCTAAAAACCTGGATGGTACCGCCATTCTCACCAGCCTGCTTCGCTGGCAGAATGACCAAGGGCAACGAATGCGACAGGAATACACAGCTTACGAAATTTCAGCCGATGCTCAGGTGACTGTCAACCCCCAAACCTTCAGCGAATGGCTGAAGCAACCGGCACAGGCGGGCGATGTTACTGTCGATCGGGAACAGAACAAATCGTGGTTTGAGGCAACAGAAAGTGCAGCAGATAGAAGATTGGCCGAAGTCAGTAACCAGCACCTACATCCAGAAAATAACCAATGGGTTTCCGGTGCCTGGTTAGAACTGGAATAACACAATTAAATCAGACATTCGTATAGCTATAGTTTTTTATGTCTGTCATACCAAATCCACTTGTCATGCTGTTTATCACCGTACTCTGTTTCTACGTCTATCAAAACCCATTTCCATCCCAAGAAGTCTAGTGTAGTATATCCGCAGTACATACGAAAGCCATGAGCGATGAGGGGTTTAACGATGGCGGCAATCAAAAGCAAAACGATCACTGTGCGGATTAAGCCAGCCATCAAAGAGAGTCTAAAAGCAATGGCAGAACAGGAACGGCGTAGTCAGGCAAATATGATCGAGATTATGATCCTGGACTATTGTAAGAAAAACGATATCGATACCACTAAGTTGAGTTCATTGTCCGGTGCAAAATGATCTATGACCTCTGAAGCCGATACCCGTGCCAACTTCATTGACCCTGCATTAGCAGCCACCGGCTGGAGCAGCACACAGATCATCCGTGAATACTATTTTACTGATGGCCGTAAGCTTGCGGGTAACCAACGTGGCACGCGTTGCTTTGTCGATTACCTCCTGTACAGAGAAAACCAGCATCTCGCGATCATCGAGGCCAAGAAACAGTCTGCCCATCCCACCCAGGGGCTTCAGCAAGCTATTGATTATGCGAAGAAGCTCAGTGTCCGATTTGTCTATTCCACCAATGGTGAGAAAATCTACGAGTTTGACCTTGAAACCGGCAAGGGTGATTATGTAGACAACTACCCAAGCTCACATGAGTTGTTAGCCCGCTATGCAGGCAAGACCAATGACCTCGGCAAAGAGCTGCGCAACATCCCCTTTCACCTTGAAACTGGAATGCAGCCGCGCTATTACCAGGAACTTGCCGTACATGCTGCAACCGATGCAATTTGTAGCGGCAAGGATAGAGTCCTACTGACCCTAGCGACAGGCACGGGCAAGACGTTTATTGCTTTCCAAATTGTCCATAAACTATTCCAGACGCGTTGGAACCGTCAGAAGTCAGGCTCACGCCGACCACGTATATTGTTTCTGGCTGACCGAAATATCCTTGCTGATCAGGCTATCAATACTTTTAACCCCTATGAGAATGATCTCATAAAGATAGACGGCGAAGAGATCAAAAAACGCAACGGTGTTGTACCAACTAATGCGCACATATTTTTTGCCATCTATCAGGCCATTGCTGAACGTGAGAATATCGGTGGCTATTACAATGAATACCCGGAAGATTTCTTTGATCTGATCATCATTGACGAATGTCACCGTGGTGCGGCTAATAATGAAGGTTCATGGCGGGCAATTCTGGAGCATTTCTCATCCGCTGTGCATGTAGGCCTCACTGCTACCCCCAAGCGCACTGACAACATCGATACCTACAACTACTTCGGTCAGCCGGTTTATGAATATTCACTAAAAGAGGGCATTAACGACGGTTTTCTTACCCCTTACCGAGTGAAGCGTATTCGCACCAATCTTGATGAACTGGTGCTCACGGGTGATGACCACATTATCAAAGGTGAGTCGAATCAGGACGTTTATGAAACGGAAGATTTTGACAACAAAATTATCGTTGATGAACGCACCGAGCTGGTTGCCAAAGCTATTCTGGAAAACATCAACCCACTGGAAAAAACCATTATATTCTGCACCAACCAGAATCATGCACTGACCATGCGGATATGATCAATAAACACAAAACCGTTGCCGATCCATACTACTGTGCTCGTGTCACCAGCGATGAAGGAAAAGCGGGGCGCGACTTGCTGGAACGCTTTCAGGATAACGATAGAGATATACCCACCATCCTCACCTCATCGCAGATGCTAACCACCGGTGTCGATGCCCGCAATGTCCGTAATATCGTACTGGATCGTTCGATTGGTTCCATGGTCGAGTTTAAGCAAATCATCGGGCGTGGCACGCGGGTATTTGACGGTAAAGACTACTTTACCATTGTCGATTTTAGAGGCGCTACCAATAAATTTTACGATGAGGAATGGGATGGCGATCCAGTCGCTGTCGATACGCCAGTGGGTGAACCACCAGAGCCTCCATACGGTGGTCAGGGCAGAGGTAATGATGGTCCAGACACAACCGGGGGAGGCGGTACTGATGAACCAAAAGAAAAGCTCATCGTCAAACTCAGCGATTCACGCGAACTGAAAGTGATCGATGTCGAAATCCGCTACATCGATGAAACCGGGCGTCCTCTCTCTGCCCAGCAGTTTGTTGAACGACTGATGTTCAAACTACCGGGGTTATTTTCTTCAGCAGAAGAGTTACGCGAAATCTGGTCAGATCCCGATAAGCGCGAAGCCCTCATTCAGCAACTGACCCAGGCAGGTTTTGATGCCGAGCAGATCACCACCCTGCGGCGCATGTTTGAGGCCGAAGCCTGTGACTTGTTTGATCTACTGGCTTTCCTCGCTTTTGAGCAACCCATGGAAACCCGGCGAGTACGCGCTGAGGCAACGCGAGAAAACAACGCTTTCTTTGAGCAGTTTGAACAGCAGCCCGCACGTGACTTTCTGCACTTTGTACTGAATCGTTATGAAGAGACCGGTGTATCAGAACTTGCCAGAGATCGCATCCCCGGTTTGATTGAACTTTCAGGGTTAGGCACAACCCGTGATGCTTCCCGTGCTTTTGGCGGCAGTGCAGCCAATGTGCTGACCGCTTTTAGACAACTGCAACATGAACTTTACCACTGCGCATAGATAATGAAACTGACACTCGCACCTAACCCACTGCATTCAGAACAGCAGACGCTTAGTTTCGATAAAGTCGCCACATTGATCGGTGAGAATGGTTCGGGAAAATCTTGCATTTTACAGTCAATTTTTGATACAAAATTGGCTAAAAAGGATTTCGATGATCTTCGTGTCGTCTGCTTCTCCTCGGGGCAAAATGAGAACTTCTCGCAACGGTTTAGTAAATTCCTAAAAAAAGAACGCCGCGCCGGAGACACGCTAAGCCTTGAATGTTTCTACTACGACAAGTCCTGGTCCAAACTGCTTATATTCCTTGCTACTTGCCTACATTCTACTGGCAAGGTGAGGGAGTTCTTGCGTAATAATAGTTATGTAGAAGAACATGATGTTACTAAGATGCAGAAAGATGATATTTCATCCAGGTTAACTATAAAATTCAAGGTAGCCAAGAACTATGTTGATCAAGTTGATAAAGCGCTTAATGATGAAGAGTCTGGTGAAAAAAATACTTTAAGATCTACACCTTACTTTCGTTCACTAACGAGCTTCATAGATAAGAATGTTGATTCTAACTATGACTTTGAGAAGGCGTTGACTAAAACATCAGTAGTCCTTTCCTCTGATACCTTATTCGATACATCGTATGAAACGGCTCGACCGGTTCAGGATGATGAGGGGGTAACTCGGCAGTTCAATGATGACCCAACCATCAGCTTTTTCACCCAGGCTGCCGACAATGATTATTTTATCGATAAAACGAACCTAAGGCTTGAACTGAAAGGTAGGTTGGAACTGGATCAGCTTAGCGATGGTGAATACCAACTGCTGTTTCTCTATGCATTGATTGATTTGTTTGACGATAATAATACATTATTTCTTCTCGATGAAGCGGACTCACATCTTCACTACCAAAACATAGAGCATTTGTGGCGTATCCTGGGGAAACTCAAGGGCAATGTTATTACCACCACTCATCTACTCGATTCAATTACTGCTAATGACTTCCATGCGATCAAGGTAGTTGAGAAAGGGCGCATCTGCGAAGAAGACAAGCTCAAACAGCTTGTTGATCGCCTCAGTATTTTGTCCCGTGCCACCTCGGTTGAATATGAAGTCTGCGCCAAGATAAACCACATGGCGCTGCTTGATGATTACAATGACTGGGAAATTTTCCTCCATCTTGCCGCCCGTAAAGGACTTGATACTTCACAGCTTGATAGCGTTTATGCGTTCAAAAAGTCCTCTAGCTATGCGACCACAACAGAGTCATTCGCCAAAGCCAAGATTCAGTGGACTCAAAATCTCAGTAAGGTGGAATGTGACCTTGCCACGTCACAGATATTTTTAATCTGCGACAGGGATGAAGCACCACTCGATATAGACCCTCATTCAGGTGTGAAAGTAAGGGGAGCACAATATCGAGATCAAATTAATGCTATCAACTGGCCACATGGGACAAATGCCACAGTTCATCTCCTTGCATGGAAGCGCCGAGAGATAAAAAATTACCTGCTTTCCCATACCGCATTGAATCAACATGGCAAGCTTGACGACATTAATAACGCCAACTTAGCTCATGCGGATCACTTGGCTAAAAACAATTCCAGTGATAATGATGGTATTCGTCGGTTGGTAGTAAAAAACACCATCAATCCGTTAATCAATGGCGCAGACGGCCTCTGCCCTGAAAAACTACAAACCTATATCGACCTGATCCCGCCCGAAGAGATCAGCGAAGACATCGAAAATATGTATAACTTTATCGTGAGTAAACTTAACTAATATGTCACTACAACAAAAAATTGATCGTATTACCGATATCCTGCGCCGGGATGATGGCATCTCCGGTGCCATGCACTACACCGAACAAACCTCGTGGATTCTATTCCTCAAATTTCTCGATGACTACGAAGCCGAAAAGGCCGAAGATGCCATTCTCTCCGGTGTGGATTATGCCCCCGTGCTGGATGAAGCGCACCACTGGTCGAACTGGGCCTGCCCCAAAACGGCGGATGGCAAGCTGGATATTCAAAAAGCCCGCACCGGTGATGACCTGCGCGATTATGTGAACACTGAACTGTTTCCTTATCTCAAATCTTTTCGCACCAGCGCACAGAGTAATCCGCAGACCTTCGGTTACAAGATCGGCGCTATCTTTGAGTATCTCGATAACAAAATCGCCTCCGGCCACACCCTGCGCGAAGTACTGGATATTATCGACAGCCTAAATTTTCAGTCTGAAACCGAGCTGTTTGAACTCTCTCAAGTTTACGAGGGGTTGTTACAGAACATGGGGGATGCCGGGGGTTATGCCGGTGAGTTCTACACGCCACGGGCTTTGGTTCGCTCCATCGTCAAAGTGATCGACCCGCAAGCGGGGCAGACCCTCTATGATGCCGCCGCTGGCTCCTGCGGCTTTTTAATCGACGCCTTTGAACATTTAAAAGAGAACCGCCAGCAACTCACCACAAAGCAGTGGGACTTTATTCAGCAGCAGACCTTTTTCGGTTTTGAAAAGACCTCACTCGCCTACGTCATGGGCATGATGAACATGATCCTGCACGGCATCGAGTCGCCCAACCTCTATCGCCAGAACACCCTGACCCAGAACCTCCGAGATATTCAGGAGAAAGACCGCTACGACATCATCCTCGCCAATCCACCGTTTGGTGGCAAAGAGAAGGCGCAGATCCAGCAGAACTTTCCCATCCAAAGCAACGCCACCGAGCTGCTGTTTTTGCAACACTTTATGAAATCACTCAAACAAGGGGGCAAGGCCGCCATTGTGGTGCCAGAGGGCGTGCTGTTCCAGACCAACAACGCCTTTAAACAGGTGAAAGAGGAGCTGCTGGAATACTTTAACCTGCATACCATCCTCAGCCTTCCTGCCGGGGTGTTTTTGCCCTACTCAGGCGTGAAGACCAACGTGCTGTTTTTTGAGCGCAGTGGCGGCACCACCGAGACCTGGTTTTACGAATGTGAACCGGAGAAGAAACTGACCAAAAACAAACCGCTGACCGATGGGCATCTGGCCGAGTTTGTCGAACTCTTTGGCAAACGCAGCACCACCGATCACTCATGGACTGTGCCGGTAGATGAACTGAAAAAGGACTACGACCTGTCTGCCAAAAACCCGGCTAAACAGAACGACATAGAACACCTGCCACCGCGTGAAATACTGGCGCTGATTCGGCAGAAAGAGACAGCAGTGACGGAACTGCTGGGTGAGATTGATGCGCTGTTGGTGGAGAAGTAGAGCATGGAGCAGGAGTTGTATGAATTGCCGGAGGGGTGGGAGACCAAGCTCATTGGTGAAGTTGTCAAGCTTGAATATGGCAAGCCCTTACCCAAAGAAGATCGTCATGAAGAAGGTAAGTTTCCTGCCTATGGTGCGAACGGAATAAAATGCCGAACAAATAAATATTTTTTTGATAGACCAAGCATTATTGTCGGAAGAAAAGGCTCTGCTGGTGAGGTGAATCTTACTGAAGACAAATTCTGGCCACTTGATGTAACGTATTTTGTTACATTTAATGAGGAAAAGTACGATCTTGTTTTTTTATACTATTGTTTAAAAAGCCTGAAGTTAACCAAGCTTGCTAAGGGAGTGAAACCCGGTATAAATCGAAACAACGTATACCAGATTGATTTTTCTTTCCCACCCCTCAACGAACAAAAACGCATCGTCGCCAAGCTCGACGCGCTCTTCACCCGCATCGACACCGCCATCACCCACCTCCAGCAGACCCTCGAACTCTCCAAAGCCCTGTTTGCGAGTGCGTTGGATGAGGCATTTTCACCAGAAAAGAATAAAGGTGAGTCGGTATCGCTAAATCAAGTAGCCGAGGTTGCCAGAGGGAAGTCCAAGCACCGCCCAAGAAATGACAAAACCTTATTTGGCGGAGACTACCCATTTATTCAGACGGGAGATGTGCGGAATGCAGAAAAATATGTAACTGCATACTCTACTACTTACAATGAAAAAGGTTTAGCCCAGAGCAAACTGTGGCCGAAGGGAACAATCTGTCTGACGATTGCGGCAAATATTGGTGAAGTGGCTATTCTGGGTATGGACGCTTGCTTTCCAGACAGTGTTGTTGGTATTTCCTCGGATCATGATTCTAACGATTATATTTATTATTTTTTAACTACTCTTCAGAGGCATTTGGATAGTAAAGCCACTATGGCGGCTCAAAAGAATATCAATCTCCGCGTGTTATCAGAGATAGAAATACCCCTGCCAGATATTAATGATCAGATCCGTATTGTTACCCACCTCGATGCTCTTTCTGAACGCACCAGTGCTTTGGAAGCTGCCACAGAGGAAAAGCTTAATGATCTTACTACCCTTAAAGCCTCGTTGCTCGATGCTGCCTTCAAAGGTCAACTTTAACCGGACAAGCCATGGATATTTCACCCGACAAACAAAACATCGACTCGGTATTCTCCAATGCCGTTTATCACATCGATTTTTATCAGCGCGATTACAAATGGACAGCGGTGCCGGTGCAGCGGTTGCTGGATGACATCTATTATCCGTTTGGTGAGCAGTATCAAAAACATGCCGATGTTGATCCGGGTAAAGAGTCGGTGACCGATAAATACCCCTGGTACTACCTCAATACCTACGTCACCAATGTGATTGAGGGGCGGGTGTATGTGGTGGATGGTCAGCAACGCCTGACGACCTTGACGCTGATTCTGATCAAGCTGCGCCATCTGGCCAAACGATTTGATTCAAAAACCGCCCACTGGCTGGAGCAGAAGATTGCCGGTTACAGCGGCATGGATCGTGAGTTCTGGATGAATCATGTGCGTTATACCCCTGTGCTGGATGCACTATTTGAAGGCAAGGTTGATCTCAAGTCTATCGATACCTCGGCGGGGATTACGGCGGTGAATCTGGTGAGTAATTATCAGTTGATCGAGCCGTGGCTGGAACAGCGTCTGGATAACAAGCACAAGCTGGAAACCTTTGTCTTCTATTTTCTGAGTCGTCTGGTGCTGATCAATCTAGCCGTCGAGCAGACTGACGTGCCCATGGTGTTTGAAGTGATCAATGATCGCGGTGTGCGGCTCAATCCGTATGAGATCCTCAAAGGCAAGCTGCTGGGGCAGATCGACAAGATTGAGCTGGAGCAGGGTGACTATAACGGGCTGTGGGAAAGGAAAACCAAGCAGATCAATGCCTTTCGTGACAATGAGATCGATAATTTCTTTCGTGCCTGGTTAAAAGCAAAATTTGCCGATACCCGCAAGGAAGGGCAACGATTTGATGGTGATTATCATCGTGAGATGTTTGCCACGGACATGAACAAACGGCTGCGACTGGATCATAACCCGGTTGCGGTAAAACCCTTTCTTAAAGAAACGTTCACTTACTACAGTAATCTATATGCGCGTATCTGGCAGGGTACGCAGGAATTCTCAACCGACTACCCCTGTGTTTTTTATAACAGCCTCAATGAGCTGGATACGCAATTCATGCTAATACTGGCGGCGTGCCAACAAGATGACCCGAATGAGACAGTGAAGATCGCACTGGTATCACAGCAGCTCGACCGTTTCTTTACCCTGTTGCAGCTACAAAACAGTTACGACAGCAATCAGGTCATTACCGAGTTATTTTTAGTGGCAAAAGAGATACGGGATCAATCCATAGATGCCATCACTCCAGCATTTGATCAGCACCTGCAAGCCATATTGGCGCAACGGCGCGCTGATACTGTCACCAAAAGTTTCCAGTGGGGTTATTTCCGCAACGCCTCGATTGTCTCACTCAATAAACGCTTTATCCGTTATTACTTTTCCCGAGTTGATGGCTTTCTGGCAGATGGCATGAAGGTCAGCCCTAAGCATCCGATTCAGGATCTGGTGAGCAAACGCGGCAGGATCAGCGGCTTTCATGTAGAGCATATTCTCTCGCATAATGATGAGAATCGTGAGTTGTTTGGTGGCGATGAAGAACGTTTTGATTCAGAGCGGAATCGCCTCGGTGGGGTGTTGTTGTTAAAGGGTAAAGATAATATCTCCAGTTCTAATGAAGTGTATGAACACAAACTCAAGACCTATGCGAACACTCTCTATTGGAATGAAACACTCCGCGCTGATACCTATAAATCTAAACTTGATTTCGCTGCATTCCAGGACAAACATGATCTGGACTTCCACGCACTGGATCAGTTTGGCCCGAAAGAGCTGGAGTATCGCCACCGGTTGCTATTCGACTTGTCGGGTTTGATTTGGGATCGGGTAGATAGCTGGCTCACAGCAACGCCGGAAGAGATATAAAAACAAGATACCGAAATGCAGGATGATTTTGAGACAACATTGTTATGAGTGAAATATTCAACATCTATTGCGATGAATCCTGTCACCTGGAGAATGACAGCTAACTCGTGATACTGCTGGGTGCGATCTAGTGTCCGCTCTATAAGAGCAGGATACGGTGATACGTTTAAAGATAATCAACCGACTCGAAAAATGTATACGCAAATAATTTTATGATGACTACACCAGAACAAATTGACGGTTGGCGTCAGGTTGCCACCGAACATCAGACGCTTGAGTTCAAAGAAGCGAAGACACAGTTTGATAACGACAGGCTGTATAAATACTGCGTGGCCATCGCCAATGAAGGTGGGGGAAAATTAATACTCGGTGTGGCAGACAAGCCGCCGAGACCTGTGGTTGGGACTAATTCTTTCCGTGATCCCGTGGCTATGGCTGAAAAGTTGTTTCAGGCCATTGGTTTTCGTGTTGATATTGAGGAGGTTCTACATCCTGATGGTCGGGTGCTGGTTTTTCATATTCCTTCCCGGCCCCGTGGAACAGCCTATCACCTCGGCGGTGTTTATCTGATGCGGGTTGGACAGTCCCTTTGTCCAATGAGTGAGGATCAACTTCGACAGATTTTTTCGGAAGGCGCTCCCGACTGGTTGGAGGAGCAATCAAAGAGTGGTTTGAGTTCACAGGAGGTAATTGATCTTCTTGATACACAAACTTACTTCGAGCTGCTCAAGTTACCTTATCCAACAGAACGAGCCGGGGTTGTGGAAAAGTTACTCAATGATCACTTGATCGATCAACAGGATGAGAGCTATTCGATCCGGCGAATGGGTGCCGTATTATTGGCGAAGAATCTGGAAAATTTTCCGGATCTGGTGCGAAAAGTTCCAAGAGTAGTGGTGTATACCGGTACATCAAAATTAGAGACCCGTCTGGATCAGGCCGGAACCAAGGGCTACGCAGTGGGTTTCCAAGGACTGGTTCACTTTGTGATGTCTCAACTGCCGCAAAATGAGGTGGTTGAAGCGGCAATAAGGAAAGAAGTAAAGCTTATCCCAGAGATCGTGATACGCGAGCTGGTAGCAAATGCGCTTATCCATCAGGACTTTACTATCCGTGGTACATCGATGATGGTGGAAATCTATACAGACCGCGTAGAAATATCGAACCCAGGTGAGCCGATAGTCCCCGTGGAACGATTTATTGATGGTTATGAGTCGCGAAATGAAGACCTCGCCAGAATGATGCGGCGAATGGGCATCTGTGAAGAAAAAAGTAGTGGCATTGATCGAGTGATCCACGAGACTGAGGTTTATCAGTTGCCAGCCCCTGATTTCCGGGCAGGACATCAACGAACTGTGGTAACGATTTATGGCCCCAGAAACTTTGAGGAAATGGATCGTAGTGACCGAACCAGAGCATGCTATCAACACTGTGCATTAAAGTGGGTTATGTCTGAAGGGATGACTAACCAATCACTGCGTGAACGATTTGGATTGCCTGAAAGCAAGAGCGCCATTGTCTCGCAGGTAATCGCGGCCTCAATGGAAGCCGGGTTGATAAAACTTGATGAAAAGGTCGGCGCATCGCGGCGCTTTGCCCGGTATCTGCCATTTTGGGCTTGATTTTATTTAAGCGAATGGTGGTTAAACGACAGCAGAATATATAAAAAACCTTAAATAACAATAAGTTGTTTATTTAAGCGTTTGCCGTTGTGAACGCATCCAATAGCCGCCTAAGGATCTCCTTGATACGGTTCAGGCGCTCTGGTTTATGGGAACAATCTCAGCGCCTGCTTTTAGTTTGTCGAGGTAATCCGCCCAGTCCTGCATCATCTTCCGACGTTCGGGTAGGTGTACCGTGCGGTTGTAAGCACGGCCAAGGGGATCACGTACGGCATGGGCAAGCTGGTGTTCAATCAAGTGAGGGGGGAAGTTCAGCACCTCATCCAGCATGGTTCTGGCTATGGCCCTAAAGCCGTGTCCGCTCATTTCTTCCTTGCTGATATCCATGCGCCGCATGGCCGAAAGGATCGCGTTATCACTCATAGGCTTGTCCCCTTTGGGATTTCTTGCACTGGGGAAGCAATAGCGGCCACGTCCCGTTAAAGGATGCAGCTCCTGGAGTATTTCAACGGCCTGACGGGATAGAGGAACAATGTGTTCCGTGCGGGTCTTGGTAACGAGATAGCGCCACTCTGCTTCGTCTAAGTCGATATCGTCCCACTGTGCCTGGCGTAGCTCTCCAGGGCGTACAAAGACAAGGGGAGCAAGGCGTAGAGCGCACTGAACAGGCAACGTGCCTACATACCCATCCAAAGCCCTAAGCAGGCCGGCTACCTGTTGTGGTTCTGTCACGGCAGCAAAGTGGCCTCGGTTTTTAATCGGGGGGAGTGCGCCCCGCAGATCACCAGAAGGATCACGCTCAGCCCGTCCAGTGGACACGGCATAGCGAAATACCTGACCACAGTTACCTAATGTTCTGTGTGCAGTTTCCAGCGCACCACGGTCTTCAATGCGCCGAATAGCCTCTAGCAGTTGGGGAGCCGTAATATCCGCAATCGGGCTATCTCCTAACCACCCAAAGATGTCTCGTTCAAAGCGTCGGATAATCCGAGAAGCATGGGCAGGTGCCCAGTTGATTTTGTGCTTGGCAAACCATTCACGAGTAACCACTTCAAAGCTATTTGCAGCCCGTTCAATCGTGGCGGTCTTCTGCGCCTTGCGGTGTACGCTAGGGTCAATCTTGTTGGCAACTAGCTTGCGGGCTTCGTCGCGGCGTTCACGGGCATTCTTCAGGGACACATCAGGGTAGATTCCAAGGCTCAGGCGCTTCTCTTTTCCGTTGAATCGGTACTTCAGCCTCCACCACTTTCCCCCTGCTGGCGCTATCTCCAGGTACAGACCTTTTTCATCAAACAGCTTGCGGGACTTCTCGGAAGGTTTTGCATTGAGGACAGCGGTATTCGTTAGCATTTGGGGGCAACCTTTTTTGAGTATCGTGACTTGCCCCCAATGTTGCCCCCACTTACTGCAGATTGTCAATGGATCGCAATGAATCTCCTGAACCCCGAAAAACGGGTAAATGATTGTTTTTAGGCAATAAAAAAGCCGTTATAGAACGGCTTTGGATGTTGTATTGGTAGCGAGAGGGAGACTTGAACTCCCGACCTCAGCATTATGAGTGCTGCGCTCTAACCAGCTGAGCTACCTCGCCATGGGGAATAAGGTGATGCAGG
>VAPH01038874.1_pt1 | contig 16469 bp, 14 predicted proteins | sample 3393861 | NCBI WGS metagenome assembly VAPH01 (sample SAMN08290439, study PRJNA428436) | hydrothermal vent metagenome | isolation source: Deep-sea hydrothermal vent chimney | place: Atlantic Ocean: South-mid Altantic Ridge | reverse complement strand
TTCTCATTTCATTGAATTATTTATTTTGACCTTTTTACTGGGGGCTTCAGAGACATGTCATTCCTGACAATACTCTTCGCAACATTATTTTATTTTGCAACTACCGTATTACTTTTTGGCGTTGGTTATAAAATCTGGCAATATGCGATTACACCCGCACCTCTAAAGATCCCTACGATGCCAGCACCGATTACAAAATTAGGTGTTGTTCTACGTATGACCGAGGAAGTCGTCCTCTTTAAAAGTCTATTCAAATCCAATAAATGGATCTGGATTTTTGGCTGGATGTTTCATTTTGCACTGTTACTGGTACTTCTGCGCCATCTACGTTATTTCCAGGAGCCCGTCTGGTGGTGGGTAGATCTGATTCAACCGATTGGTATGTATGCGGGTTTTGCCCTGGTTATCGGCCTACTTGGTCTGATTACACGCCGTATAGTTGTCGCTCGCGTGCGGTATATTACTTCACCCTCCGATCACTTGATGTTGATACTGATAATTTCTATTGGTCTGACCGGCCTGGCGATGAGATACATTCTTCGTACTGACATTGTTTCTGTAAAAGCATTTATGCTGGGTCTTTTGTATCTAGATGTACAGCCTATCCCGACTGACTGGCTATTCCTTACCCATATAACACTGGTTATTTCATTACTGCTGGTATTCCCATTCAGCAAGTTGCTGCACGCACCCGGCGTCTTCTTCAGTCCTACTCGCAACCAGGTGGATAACTCACGAGAGAAAAGACATATAGCTAAATGGGCGGCCAAGCTAGACGCTACTAGAAAAAGTTAAGTATAGGCTGTAACTAACTGATATTAAATAAATAAAGGATCTTACAGTGGCCGATTTTGAAACTCCGGAATTAAAAGACTATATAGAGGTTCCATTACCCCAGATTGGTGTAATGGAAGGCAGCGGTCCATTTAAGGCTAAACCTGATCATCAGGAGGCTCTTGGCTTCCCGGGTGAGCTCATTGATGACTGGGAAAATGTTGCCATCAATAAACTGGCTGATCTGACAAACAGATATCGTGGCCTCCGAGTTTTTCTTGACGCCTGTGTGAAATGTGGTGCCTGTACAGATAAATGTCATTACTATCTTGGTACCACAGATGCCAAAAATATGCCTGTTGCACGCCAGGATCTATTACGTAGCGTCTATCGCTACTACCATACACCGGCGGGTAAGTTTCTTAAAAAGTTTGGCATGGAAAAGCTTATAGGTGCACGCAAACTAACAGAAGATATTATTAATGAGTGGTACAACTATTTTCATCAGTGCTCACAGTGTCGCCGCTGTTCTGTATTCTGCCCATACGGCATTGATACGGCGGAAATCTCGATGGCCGCACGTGAAGTTCTCGATTCTATCGGTGTAGGTCAGAAATATTGTAATGAAATTATCGGCAAGGTCTACAAGATTGGTAATAATCTTGGTCTCCCTGAACCCGCTCTGGCAGATACCCTTGAAGGTCTGGAAGAAGAGATAGAAGAAGATATTGGTGTTGCGGTCAAAATGCCACTTGACCAGAAAGGTAAAGATATTCTGCTGGTCACCCCTTCTGCTGATTTTTTTGCCGAACCCCATGTCGATGGCCTGATTGGTTATGCCAAGGTGTTTCACCAGGCAGGATTGAGCTGGACACTCAGTTCTCATGCGTCTGAAGCCGGCAATTTTGGTATGTTTATCGGTAGTTATGAAAACATGCAGCGAGTCTCCATGCGTGTACGCGAAGCAGCGATTGAGTTGGGGGTGAAACGTATTGTCTTTGGTGAATGTGGGCACGCCTGGCGCGTAGCCTATAGTTTCCTGAACACCCTCGTTGGACCCTTTGATTTTCTTGATCCCAATTACCCGGTTCCACAACACATCCTGGAAGTCACTCATGACCTCATCCAACGCGGCAAGTTGAACATTGATGCCTCACAAAATGATCACATGACCCTGACATTCCATGACTCCTGCAATGTTGCACGTGCTACGCGTATGGGCCCAAAACCCGGTGGACAGATGGCGATTCCACGAGAGGTTATCAAAGCGGTCTGCAACAACTATTACGATATGCCTGAAGATACGATTGGCGAAGCTACCTACTGTTGTGGTGGTGGCGGCGGTATTCTTACCGATGATCTAATTGAGATCAGAGTCAAAGGTGCAATGCCCAGAATGCAGGCACTGAAGACCGTTGTTGAAGAAAACGGCGTTACCCACATGGCCGCTATATGTGCCATCTGTAAGTCACAATTCTCCAAGGTTATTCCTTATTATGGATTTACCATGGATCAGATTGTCAGTGTCCATCAGCTTGTAGGCGATGCACTGGTATTTGAATCAGAAACATCTGAATCATCTAATGAATCTGAGGAAACTGAAAATGAGAAAGAATAACTATTCGATTTTAACTGAAACAAGTTGAGGCACGAGGATTAAAGAAATGGCAACTTCAAGCGAAGAAATGCAAAAAGACCAAAATTTTCGCCGTTATAAAGACGGTGATTACATCGAAAAAGATATGCATCAGAAAATCTTCCAGGCTGGTTGGTCGTACAAGTGCCCAACATATATCCAGCGCACCCCGCCGTGCCAGGGCAGTTGTCCTGCCGGTGAAGATATTCGTGGTTGGCTTGATATCGTTCGTGGAATAGAAAAACCTTCCGGTGACATGGCTATGCAGGAATATGCATTTAGACGCCTGACAGATGCTAATCCTTTCCCGTCTATGATGGGACGCGTCTGTCCCGCTCCCTGTGAGAAAGACTGCAACCGCAATCACGTTGATGATTTTGTCGGTATTAATTCGGTTGAACAATATATTGGCGATACGGCCATTGAAAATAACTTTAACTACGAAGCTGGCCCAGACACAGGTAAAAAAGTTGCGGTTATTGGCGGCGGACCTGCTGGCATGTCAGCCGCTTACCAGCTCCGACGCATGGGTCATAATGTGACCGTGTTCGAAGAAAGAGCAGAACTGGGCGGCATGATGCGTTATGGTATTCCAGGCTATCGTATTCCACGCGAAAAACTGGCTGCTGAAATCAATCGTATTACCGATATGGGTGTTGAAGTAAAAGCCAACACTCGCGTTGGGAAAGACATTAAGATTGATCAACTGGAAAAGGATTTTGATGCTGTTCTGTGGGCATTGGGTTGCTGGACCGGCCGTGGATTGCCGATTGATGGATGGGAAACAGCATCAAATTGTGTTGATGGTCTTTCATTTCTGGAGGCCTTCAACAATGGCCGCATGAAAGTCACGGGTAAAAAACTGGTCTGTGTTGGCGGTGGTGACACCTCCATTGATGTTGTCTCCGTAGCTCGCCGTATCGGCTTCAATGCGGAGGCTGGTTTACCTGAAGACATTCTTAGTAACAACGAGACACAAGATCAATCACTCGCTGATGCCGCATTACCCTGTGAGGCAACACTGACATCACTGTTCACCAAGGACAAGATGATGGCAGCAGAACACGAGATCACTGATGCAATCGAAGAGGGTGTCACCATTTTTGATGGCGTTATGCCACTCGAAGTTATCCTCGGTGATGATGGCAGGGCAACAGGCCTGAAAGTGTGTGACTGTACTATGGATGGCATGACACCTGTACCAACAGAAGGCACAGAACGTGTCATTGAGGCTGATATCATTGTTGCTGCAATTGGTCAGGGTGGTGATATGGCAGGCCTCGAAGACTTTGCAAATGAACGCAATTTTATCAATGCTGACAAGAACTATCAGGTGGTCGATAAACCGGGGCATTTTGTCGCCGGTGATATTGTGCGCCCTCACCTGCTGACAACGGCTATAGGTCAGGCATCGGTGGCTGCTGAAAGCATTAACTCGTATGTGATGGCTAAAAAAATGCTACGTCGCCCAAAGGTTGACAAGCATCATTTCAGTTTGTCAAACAAACTTATTGAAGCGGGTCTAGAACCTGATGAATACGACAAGAAATCCTCTAGAGGTACCTCCGAAGAGAATTACGCTGTACACAACTTCGATGATCGCTCTGAACATGAAATCATTGCTTATGATAGGTTATTCCTGGGGCATTTTAAGCCTGTAGATCGAAATCTGCGTGCTGAAGATGTTCCAAGCTCAGATCAGGTACTGGGTCACTTCCATGAGAGGATGGCGGGACTGTCAGAAGAAGCTGCAGTCGCTGAAGCCGAACGCTGCATGAGCTGTGGTATATGTTTTGAATGTGACAACTGTGTCATCTTCTGCCCACAGGATGCTGTTTATCGTGTCAAGAAGGACCAATCTACTATGGGCCGATATGTCGCTACTGACTACAGCAAATGTATCGGTTGCCAAATCTGTGCTGATGTATGCCCGACGGGTTATATTGATATGGGCTTGGGTGGATAAACGAGGATCCAGGATGAATATTTTGCATTTACTTAAAGCATTTTTGATAACAGGGGTCATGCTGACGGCTACAGCAGTCAGTGCAGAAGTTCCACTACCCGAGATACAGACAGGTGAAGGCAACTGCGTCGAACCGACTGATATCATGCGTAAAGATCACATGAAGTTTATTTACCATCAACGTGATGAAACCATGTATCAGGGGATACGTACTTCAAAATATAGTCTGAAACAATGTGTCAGTTGCCATGCCATTAAGGACGACCAGGGTGAATACGTCCGCGCAAATGACCCTAAATATTTTTGCACCTCCTGCCATGAGTACGCAGCCGTCAAAATAGACTGCTTCGAGTGCCACGCTGATACGCCCAGATCGACAGATAAACATGAACTCAGGGTCAATGAATAGGTCACCATCATGAGTAATAAGGAATTGGTAAACCAGAAACGCAGAGCCATACTTGGTGGAACAGCCGCCGCCATTACAGGCGCAGCAATTGCACCAGGTGTTTTCCTTACAGAAACAGCACAGGCTCGACCTCTTGATGAGCCTGTAAATGGCAAAATACGCTGGGGGATACTGGTTAATACCAACAACTGCAATGATTGTAACGACTGTGTAATAGCCTGTCAGGAAGAAAACGGCTGGGGGATAGGTTCAACAGATGAACAAAAATCCCGTCCGGATCAAAAAGCGCAATGGATACGCACAGTAAAAGTAACAAACAAAAAAACCGGCTATACGAAAACATTGCCGATGTTCTGTCAGCACTGCGAGAATCCACCTTGTGTTGATGTATGCCCTACCGGTGCATCGTTTAAACGTGCAGATGGCATTGTTCTGGTCGATAAACACATTTGTATCGGCTGTCGTTATTGCATGATGGCCTGCCCCTACAAGGCACGCTCATTTATCCATGAAAAATTAACTGATCAGCGCAGTTATGCACCACGCGGTATAGGTACAGTAGAAGGCTGCACCCTGTGTATCCAACGTGTTGATAATGGTGAAGACCCTGCATGTGTAGTGGCCTGTAGCAACTCTTTGATATTTGGTGATTTGAATGATCCTGACAGTGAAATATCAAAGGAACTTGCACGCAATGGCGGGACCCAGATCAGGGCAGACCTCCGGTTAAATCCAGGCATAATATACCAGGGCTTAAATTTCTAAAGGCTTAACCAACAATGAAAAAAGTATACTTTTCTGAAATCAGTGGCAACAGCCTCGGATATCTTGCACTCGTTGCCGGGCTCGGCCTGCTTGTACTGCTCGGCCTCGCTGCCTTCTGGTATATGGAGTATAACGGTCACTGGGTGACTGGTATGAACGATCAGGTAGTCTGGGGGATCCCCCATGTATTTGCCGTATTTCTTATTGTGGCCGCATCCGGCGCACTGAACGTCGCATCGATCTCATCGGTATTCTCAAAGACGGCCTATAAACCACTGGCACGCCTTTCCGGCTTGCTTGCGCTTGCATTGCTGGCGGGCGGCCTAATGGTTCTGGTACTTGATCTTGGCCGTCCCGACCGTCTCATCATAGCGATGACTAAATATAATTTTAAGTCAATTTTTGCCTGGAACATCTATCTTTACACTGGTTTCTTCGTCGTCGTCATTGTTTACCTGTGGATGATGATGGAACGAAAAATGAACAAATACACTCATGCAGCAGGTACTGCAGCCTTCATCTGGCGACTCACATTGACAACAGGTACTGGCTCAATCTTTGGTTTTATCGTTGCACGCCAGTTTTATGATTCGGCCATTTATGCCCCAATGTTTATTATCATGTCATTTTCGTTTGGACTGGCAATATTCATTCTGATGTTAATGGCGATATACGGTGGCACGGGGCGTCCGCTGGGTGATGCCATCCTGTTCCGGCTAAAGAACCTGCTGGGTGTCTTTGTTGCAGCAGTATTATTTATGGTGATAATCTTTTTCCTGACAGCACTTTATGCCACTGAACATCATGACGTTGTCAGATTCATCCTGAGTGGCGACAATATTTATACCAAACTTTTCTGGGTCGTCCAGGTGATTCTGGGAAGCCTCGTGCCCATCGCGATTTTCTATAATCCGGTAACAGGTACTTCCCGCGCATGGATTGCAATTGGATCAATCCTGGTTATTCTGGGTGGTTTTGTGCAGATTTTTGTTATCATCGTCGGTGGACAGGCATTCCCTCTAGTACTGTTTCCGGGCATGGAAGTCAGCAGCAGCTTTTATGATGGCGTGGTGGGGTCATACACCCCTTCTCTGCCAGAGTTTCTGCTTGGTATAGGCGGCGTCGCTGTCGCTCTGATCATCGTCACACTTGCACTGAAAGTCCTGCAGTTCACGCCAAACAGCCTTGCCGATGAAGATGTAGACCCCCATTACGTAAAAGCAAAATAGTATTTCTAATCGCAGAGACGCAAAGGCACTAAGAGAATATCCCCTGTAAGTACGAATTCATTCGCACAGTATAATTTTGTGCTGCTACCTTTGCGAGAATGAGCCCACGCCCACAATTATTGGGCCTCTGCTCTTTTTCATTTGCTTCACCAGGTCGGGTCCTAAAGGTTATACTGTGTGCACCATGACCAACCCGCGTATATTCATTTCTGCAGCTTCTAAATCGTCGGGGAAGACGACAATTAGCATTGGACTTTGCGCTGCGTTCAAGGGCATGGGCAAAAATGTCAGTCCTTTCAAAAAAGGCCCAGATTATATAGACCCTGTCTGGCTTTCCCATGCTGCAGGCAAGCCCTGTTACAACCTCGATTTCTACACCTCAGATTCTGACGAGATTCTTAATACCCTGATCAGACATAGTCAAGGATCCGATATCTCAATCATAGAGGGCAATAAGGGCCTCTACGATGGCCTGGATCTTGATGGAAGCAATAGCAACGCAGCGTTAGCGGTATTAAGCAGAACACCCGTTATCCTGGTTATTGACTCAAGGGGTATGACACGCGGGATTGCCCCTCTGATACTGGGTTATCAGGCCTTTGACGCTGACATCCAAATTGCTGGTGTAATATTGAATAATGTCGGTGGCTCCCGCCATGAGGGAAAATTGCAGCGTGTCATCGAGCATTATACGGATGTTCCAGTTGTCGGTGCGGTACATAAAAACGAACAGCTGCATCTGCCTGAACGTCATCTTGGACTGAAACCCGGTAATGAATATGGTGAAGTTGAAGAGAAAATTAGGAATATCGGACAAATAATCGCTAGTCAGGTTGAGCTGGAAAGGATTCAGACCATTGCAAATAGCGCCGCTGAAATATTTGCTCACAGTCAAAAGGCGGTCAGGCACGGTCGCGGTAAAACTATTCGGATTGCGATCGCTCGTGATAGTGCCTTCAACTTTTACTATCAAAATGATCTCGATGCATTCGTAGAATGCGGTGCGGAACTCATCGAATTTGATACCATACTCGATCATAAACTCCCTGATAACATAGACGGTCTGTTCATCGGTGGCGGCTTCCCCGAAACACAAATGGGTAAACTGGCACAAAATATTCAGTTAAAACAGGAAATACACAGCAAAATTGAAGATAATTTACCCGTCTATGCCGAATGCGGTGGACTGATGTACCTCAGTAGAAGTATAGAATGGCGGGGTAAAAAGGCGGACATGGTCGGAACTATCCCCACTGCTAGTATTGTGCATGACAAACCACAGGGACGTGGATATGTCGTGATGGAAAAAACGGCTGCGTTTCCATGGTCTCAGGAAAGGTCTGATAACAGGAACAGCAAGATTATTAAGGCTCATGAGTTCCATTATTCTTCGCTGGAAAATCCAGGTAAAACAAGCGAACATGCGTTTCGGGTGTTGCGTGGCACCGGAATTGATGGAAAATATGACGGAATAGTGTATAAAAACATGCTTGCCTGTTATACACACCAGAGAAATACATGCAGCAACCCCTGGGTTAGACAGTTTACTGATTTCGTTAAAAGTAAATCGTTAAGGTATGTCTAACTATATGTCCTATCCCCAAACCTACACTATTAAGAGCAAACGACTATGCTACTGGAAGTAACAACTAAGGCGGCCCAGCAGATTCGCTACCAGGCCAAACAAAATCGCACGGAAGGCATGCCCTTGCGTATTGCCGCAAAGCGCAACCCGGACGGTTCCCTGCACTACGGCATGGGCTTTGATGATACCGGCAGAAATGACGATACGACATTTAAAACTGCTGGGATTGACGTCGTTATATCGCCGATGAGCCTGGATTTACTCAGTGATACCGTACTCGATTATGTACAATTAGACGATGGAAAGTATGAATTTATCTATCTAAATCCCAATGATCCAAATTATAAGCCTCCAGAAGAGGAGAAGTAGATTGAAGAAAGCAGAAGCAAGGATTGTGCTTACCTCATATCCGCTGTAAATTCTGCAAGAGATAACGGCCTTTAGTTTCTAAGATTCTCTTGCAGAGGCCATAGAGCACACAGGGGAAACAAAAAACCTTACAAAACATTTATGGAATAGACGTGATTTTGAATAATACCTGTCTGAATGAAATAGATGAAGACGAAGCGGCGGAAAAAGGCTCATCCATCTGCAAGCGCTTGCGTGCCCGATTTGGGCATATTATGTGCAACCGCCTGATTATCTCATTACTCATCATCATCTCTTTATTTCTGCTCCTGACTCTCTATAATTTGCTCTCTTTACTGGAGACAGGTCAATCGCCCTCTTACATCAATTTCACCTTGTCCATCACAGGGCTTGCCTGGACAATCTATCTGCTAACACGTGCCACAAAAAATCTGGTCATCCCTCTGAGAAACCTTCGAGACTGGACCTATCGTATGCGCGAAGGCGAACTTAGTGCACACGTGGCGCTTCCTGCGCATGGCCAGTTGTGCCAGCTTTTCCTGGATATAAATAAGCTGAGTGATACATTCTCAGAACTATCACGCAACATGGAAGAAAAGGTTCAGGAACAAACGCGCTATATCGCAAAAAAGAACGTGACGCTGCAAATTCTTTATGATGTTGCGTCCAGCGTCAATACTACGCAGGACATTCAGGATCTACTGGGCCGTTCACTGAATGCAGTAAAAGGGATTTTTGATGCTCGAGCAGCCAATATCCGACTGCTGGATAACGATAACAATTTCCGTCTGCTTACCACGAGTGGTTTCCGTGACCAGGACAATGACTACGCTTTATTAAAAACAGCAGAGCTGGAATTATGCGAAATGACATTTGAATCCCGTGAAATTCATGTAGTGAACAATCTAATCAATGTACGGTATCTCAGTGGGCCTACCTTTGCCGGCATAGATACTTTGGGCTTAATATCTGTACCCCTTACCTATCATGACAAAGTTCTGGGAATATTTAATCTATTTACTGACGCAAACACTAACCGTGTGGAACAGGATTTACGTGAGTTACTGATGAATATTGGCCAGCATCTGGCCATGGCTATTCAGAAAACACGGCTGGATGAAGAATCTCGCCGGGTAGGTATCATCGATGAACGTAACAGACTCGCCCACGAACTGCATGATTCACTGGCACAAAGTCTTGCTAGTTTACGCTTTCAGGTTCGCGTACTGGATGACACCTTACAATCCGGCATCGATGAAAATGTCTGGACAGAAATGGAAAGGATAGAAAACAGCCTTGATGAAGCCTATAGTGAATTACGTGATCTCATTGCCCACTGCCGCATTCAAAACGACAGTCAGGATTTTAGCCAGAATATCAAGACACTGGTGAACCGCTACAGGAATGAAACAGAAATACACTTTCTGTTGCAAATTGAATGGGGAATCCTGGTGTTACCCTCGGACACTGAAATGCAGGTTTTACGCATTATTCAGGAATCGTTGCGTAATATCTATAAACACAGTAATGCCAACACTGTGCGTGTACTGCTGAGCAAATCAGGGGAATCAAACTACCAGGTCTTGATCGAAGATGATGGCGTTGGTTTTGTCAGGCAACAGAAGAATAACAGTACCGGCGAACACATCGGCCTAAAAATAATGCAGGAAAGGGCGCGCCGCTTTGGTGGGGAGCTGGACATCGAGAGTGAACCCGGAGAGGGGACACGTGTCATACTCAGTTTCAGCTATACAGAGCCGAAGTCATCACATCCACAATACAAGAAATGGAATTTATAAGCGTGCTTACACATGGTAGATACCTATAATGCGTATCCTTTTAATTGATGACCACACCCTGTTCCGTGTTGGATTACAGGGATTACTGGAAAACCGAAATATAGAAGTTGTTGCCTCTATTGGTGACGGAAATGAAGGCATCCGTATTGCCATGGAAATACTGCCGGATGTTATCCTGCTGGATATGCGAATGCCAGAACCGGATGGCCTGGCTGTTTTGCATAAACTGCGCGAGAACGGTCTTGAAATGCCAATTGTAATTCTCACCACCAGCAGTGATGAGAAGGATCTTGTCGCATCACTTAGAAATGGCGCCAGTGGCTATCTTCTAAAAGACATGGAACCTGATGCACTTGTACAATCATTACGTGAAGTACAATCAGGTAAAACTGTCGTGGCACCTGAACTTGCTGGCTCTTTGGCACGTGTCGTACAGGGTGGGGAGCCGGATAATATTCGAGATCCAGAACATGATCCGTTTAGAGAACTGACGCCACGTGAAACAGAAATACTGACCTTCCTCGCCAACGGCCAAAGCAACAAATCCATCGCAAGAGATCTGGGGATTTCGGATGGGACTGTCAAATTACATGTGAAAGCAATTCTACGGAAACTGGGAGTTCATTCAAGAGTAGAAGCAGCGGTCATAGCTGTGGAACAGGGGCTGAGAGAATCGTATAAGCAACGAAATAGCTAGAAGGGAAATGAGAGGAAATACAAATTATTCAGAAAAGATGTTGATGTAATTTAGGGAATCTCTGATCCAGAATAAAAGATCCCGCCAGAAATATCTGGCGGGATCAGGCTACGCGGTAGCCGTGGGAGATTCACATCCCGTCAAAGCAAATGCATTCTTACGCAGTACAAGCTAAGGAGATTATGCTTCAGTGATTAGAATACATATTGTACTTGTGCGAAGAGTTCATCCTCATTCTTACCAGCGATACCTTTTTTGTCCTCATTGATACGGTAGGTAATCTGAGTTTTGATTTTTTGTTTTTTAATGAACCAGTTTAGACCATATTCAGATCGCGTCCATTCTGTTTCATAGTTATCAGCATCTTGTAATTGATAACCGAGTACCAGTTCAAGTTTTTTAGGCATCACCATATAGCCACCTTTAATGGCCCAGTTTTTCAAATCTGTTGCACTGTTACTGTATAGTCCGCTTGTAATTCCTGACTCCACAAGCTCAGATTTGAATAAATTGTATTCAGCATCAACAGATAATCCCGCCACTCGAAGAGCACTGCTAATTTCAAAACCCTGAACTGAATCAACATCTTTTTTAGAACGAGTAGGGTCAAGATTATCCTTATCATTTCTCCATGAAAACGCAGCAGCACCAACGGTTAATTTCAAGTTGGGTTTAAATGCCCCTTGAGAAAACTTTAAGTGACCAAGGGGGTGAAAATCTATACGACCTCCATACATCCAGCCATCACCAAAGTCTTTGCCTTTATCAAACTGGATTGGCGTATCAAAATCCAGTTTTGAATTATCCGGATCTATCGAAGCATTCGCTACAGAAAATCCCCAGGTTATTTTTTTATCATTATTGTGACCTGTTAGATGAATACCTACATTACGACTTGGTGTGCCGTAATTATGATCACCAACAAATGTACGTTCAACAGTTTGCTGCTTCTTTGAAGACGTTAAAGCTTCTCGGGAAAATGGAAACTTTGCATTGCCAATGGTAACTTTCATATTCTCAATGCCTTTATATTGCATATATGCATCTTTAACAGCAATATCACTTTTCCCCATATCCCATTGAAATTTGCCTTTCCAATCTTTAAACAAACTTCCAGCAATATAGGGGCGCAGGCGTCGAAAAAATAATTTATCTGTTGATTCACCTTTGTCGGGCTTTTCAGAATGGTATTGCAACTGAATACGACCCCCTATTTCCACAAATTTATCGCCTTCTTGATAAACTTTTATACCTGCCTGTGCAGCAGGTATCATTGACAGGATGGAGGCTACCAGTGCAGAGGAAAATAGAGCAACAGTAAAATTTTTATTCATTAGTTTATTCCGTTCATAGTTAAAAGTTGTCCTTGTATTCTAGGGATTATTTGTTTCAAAAATATGACGGATATATTTCAGTTTCATGACAATGGGCAGTAACATGGGCTTTTTAACAATAAAAAAATACTGCAGTAATAAATTGTAGATTTAACCTGGGAGTTTATTCTAGGAAACCTCTGATGTGGCTGAACGAAGTAGATTGTGGTCTAAAGTATTCAGGTTTGAGGCGTAAATCACACGTAATGGCTGAGTGAAAAGCCTAAAGGTGGAAGGTTAAAAGTCAAAACCGGATAACAAAAATCTTTTCAACACGGTGTGACAGGAGTACTCTGAGAAAAAATTAATAATGCTGGATTAATCCTTTTATATAGAAATAGGCTTGGGCACTTGTTTCCATATTCAGATCAGCAAAAATCTCTTTGCGTGCCTCTCACTTATTTAAGCTTTTTTCCATACAAAATATCCTTGAGCCAAATTGCACCCCCTGATGCAAATAAAAAAATCAGGGGTAATACCACCTCCAGGTGACGACTATCCCAGTCCGCAAAAGTAAATGAGACTACCAGCGCCTGTAATAATATTATTATTGCTGCGAACCCCCATCTTACAAATTCCTTTCTACCCCTAAACCAGGAAATAATCGTGAATGTATATACCGGTAACAACAAAAGTAAAACTAATACATTATGGGGAAGAGAGTAATATGGGCGTGCAAGTAGAAAAAAATAAAATAACTTCATCCCCGCCAGCTTAATAAAATACAATGGCTTTGCCACGGCAAAGCAGGCTATTTCATAGAATGCGTTTCCTTTCGCTAGTGAGCAATCTGGTATCGACCCTGGCATGGATAACGCTGACTCGGGATAGCCCCAGATTACTGTACCTTCAATGTAATGGTTGAGAACATGTTCTTTGGACAACATTTCTCCAACCCAGATACTTGCCACTGATAAAGCAATTACAGATATTACTATAATCCCTGCTACCGTGTGACGTTTTCCATCCTGCCACAACCAGACCAGTACATATAAAGATAAGGCTAATGGCACAATGAAACCATTAGGGCGCAAGAAGGTTATAAGCAATACCAGTAGGCCACCAAATAAAATACGCCGCCAGCCATTGTGAACTAGAATTACATAGCTTGTAAATATTATGGTGGCAATAAACAGAGATTCAGTAAGAATATAAAAATTCCATTTCTGCAGGTCTGGAAACCCCACATAAAGAAAGGCTGCCACAAATCCTGCTCGTCTATCATAAAGGTGTGTACCGAGTAAATATAAAGTATACGCAGCAACACCACTCATTAGAACCTGGACAAAAATTACCCCCACTTGCCCCCAGCCTAGGCCTGATATAATCGCAACAAAAGCATCGTACGCCAGGTAGGACATTGCCTTCCCGCTAGTTGGCAGGTGGCCTGACAGCAATACTTCAGCGGCACCGATGTAACGATCGGTATCCCCTGCCGGTCGGATACCTCCTGTATAGAATAGCCAAAATTGCATCGTACCCCACAGGCTCACTAACCCCACCATCAGTGCCCGCTGGTTAACTACACTAAGATCGAGCTCGCTTATTCTTTTCATTCTTAGACAAAGTTTTATCGCTGTATTATTGTATGATAATTTATTTACTGCGGAGTGTGACGGAGTTGAATCAGACTATTGATCAGGGTTTTATTCAAATTGTCTGTATGGGTCAGGTGATAGTATAACCCTTAATTCTGAGAGTCAACGAAGTAACGATCATGATATACCCAACCACTTTTCTTCGAAAGAAAAGTCTATTTATCAGATTAAATGATTTGATAGATCACTGCTCATTCCGGTTAGCCCGTACAGCGGCACTGTAATCCTCAGAGGATGAATTATGGTTTAGTGGATCGAAAGTTCGCCTGGAGGTTGAATGCAGGTTTTTAACATAGGGTTCTGTTTGGTTAAATCTGAATTGGATTTGGAGTCTGTCAGTTCAAATCTCAATTCTTACATTTTTCCCCTTTAAGCTTTCCTCCTTTTTCCTGTTTTTCAGGTGTAATGCCGCATATCCTTACGCCGACGCCCCGGCTGCTGCGTTACCAGTCCGGTCACCATGTGCATGCCAGCTATTTCTTCATCATCATAGACCGGGTTCAGTGGACGAAGAATGTAGCGATCACCCTCAATGATTAATTGTCTGAAGATAAGGCCATCATCGTTTCTGGCAACAATAAAACTCTCGTGGCTAACGACACCTGCCGGATCAATAACAATAATGCAGCCGTGTTCAAACTCTGGCTCCATGCTATCGCCATGTACTTGAAGTGCAAAGGGTTCTGCCTCGCTACAGCCACCTTCATCATACATGGGTCATTCCTCGGATAATCTTGAATTCTCAATATTATCAGAAATCAGCACACAAACAGGCAATACCCCAAGAATCAAGCGGAAACATGGTAGAATTCGGCACCCGAAATGCACGCGGCTCCTGACGACGAACATGCCCGAAAAACTCAAAAAGATTTCCCTTGAATATCATGAATTACCTCGACCAGGGAAACTGGCAATTGAAATAACCAAGGCCACTGCCACACCGGAGGATCTTTCCCTTGCCTATACTCCGGGAGTCGCTATCCCGGTGCTGGAAATCAAGAATAACCCAGAAAATGCCTATCGCTACACCAGCAAGGGGAACCTGATAGCCGTTATTACCGACGGGACGGCCGTGCTTGGACTGGGTAATACTGGCGCACTGGCTGGCAAACCCGTCATGGAGGGTAAGGCGGTATTGTTTAAACGTTTTGCCGACATTGATGTATTTGATATAGAAGTCGATGCAGATACCCCGGATGACTTTATCGATACTGTTATACGCATAGCAGGTGGTTTCGGTGGTATCAATCTTGAAGATATTGCCGCGCCACATTGTTTCTACATCGAACAGGAGTTATCCCGACGTCTGGATATACCTGTCTTTCATGATGACCAGCACGGAACAGCGATAATTATTGCGGCCGGCATACTCAATGCGCTGGAACTTCAGAAAAAGACCCTGCCCGATACAAACATAGTTTGTCTGGGCGCGGGGGCAGCCGGTGTGGCTTCAATGAATCTGTTGATTGAAATGGGTGCAAGGCGTGAAAACATCTTCATGGTTGATCGTCAGGGGGTCATTCACGACCAGCGCGAGAACCTGACTGAAACCAAACAGGCATTTTCCATTAAGACAGATAAGCGATCACTTGCAGATGCCTGTAGGGGTGCCGATATCTTTATTGGTGTGTCTGGCCCGGATCTATTAAGCAGTGAGATGTTACTGTCTATGGCGCCCCGCCCTATTGTTTTTGCACTGTCCAACCCAGTGCCTGAAATATTGCCGGAACTGGCTCATCAAACACGTAGCGATCTGGTCATGGCCACGGGCCGTAGTGACTACCCTAATCAGGTCAATAATGTCCTTGGCTTCCCTTTCATCTTCCGCGGTACGCTGGATGTTCGAGCGACCTGTATCAATACAGAAATGCACATTGCAGCCGCCCGGGCGCTGGCAGATCTCGGTAAGCAACCTGTTCCACAGGAAATTGCAAAAATATACGGCTATGATTTACTTGAATTCGGCCCAGGCCATATCATCCCCAAGCCCTTCGACCCACGTTTGCTCGATGTGGTGCCGAAGGCGGTTGCACAGGCGGCCATTGATTCTGGGGTTGCACGACTGGATTTGGTAAATAGGAAATAACACAAGTTTCAAGTCAGAAGTTTCAAGTTTCAAGACAAGATCAAAAGAAGTTAACCACAAAGGACGCAGAGGTACGCAGAGAAAAAGTTAAATCTAACAACACAAAAACCTTTGCGAACCTCTGTGTCCTCTGCGGTAAAAGCTTTTAGTCATTCGGTTTTAGATTTTGCAATCTTGAAACTT
>VAPH01005096.1_pt1 | contig 16481 bp, 15 predicted proteins | sample 3393861 | NCBI WGS metagenome assembly VAPH01 (sample SAMN08290439, study PRJNA428436) | hydrothermal vent metagenome | isolation source: Deep-sea hydrothermal vent chimney | place: Atlantic Ocean: South-mid Altantic Ridge | reverse complement strand
CATGCGCAGGCCCGAATACTGCAGGCATTTGATCCGGTACTGGCTAACTTACTACATGCAATACCCTACCCGGCCCTTTCGGTGTGCTGTTTTGGCTATCGCAAAGCGCACGTGGGGCAGGTTCTGGACGGTTTTGGTTTCCTTGTTCCATCAAAGGAGCAGCGATCTGTCCTCGGCACCATTATCGATTCCAATGTCTTTCCCGGGCGTGCCCCCGAAGATTGCGTTTTGTTACGTAGCATGGTGGGAGGTGCCAGGACACCCGAGCTGGCACTGTTGCCGGATGAGCAATTGATCAACCGGGTCAGGTCCGATTTACAGGACATTCTCGGTATCACTGCGGCACCTGACTTTATCCGTATCTTCAGGCATAAGAGAGCAATCCCCCAGTATGTCGTCGGTCATGCCTCCAGGCTGGCTGCGATCAACGCCAGGCTGCAACGACACCCAGGGCTGGTGCTCACAGGCAACGCTTTTAAGGGCGTCAGCCTGAATGATTGTGTGGTCAACGCCCTGAAAACAGCACAAGCGATTGTTCCGCAGCTTTAAAGCGGCAGGTAAAACTCGACTGCCATGCAGAAATTGCCTGCATTTTGATGTAGGTCAACTGAATGTCCTTTGATGGATGAATAGACCGGGTATTGTCATTAATATCTGTCACGTCAGTTAATTTTCCGAATTAACCTGTATGTTATGCATTTGTAGAATGCATAGTTTGCCCACCCGGTTTGCGGAGAAAAGCCACCATGAAAATTCAGTTGAACAGTAATCCTTTCAAACGGGTCTTTCGGTCAGGTCTGGTCCTGGCGGGCGCAGCAAGTGCCGTGCTGCTTATTTCCGGTTGTGCCGGCCAGGCGCCGGTAAAAGAAGTGACGCAAGAGGCACAGGCACCGGTGTGGCCGGCGCCCCCTGAGCAACCGCGCGTCCGTTACCTCGGCAGCCTGAAGTCGCTCGAAGATGTGGCCGGCAAGGAGCAAAAGAGCCTGCGTGACATCCTGATGGGTAAGGAAACTGTGGACCGCGCCAACCTGATCAAGCCCTACGGCGTGCACAGTGATTCGAAAGGACGGGTTTACGTTGCCGACACCGGTATCGCCGGACTGGTCGTATTCGACCTGAATCGCAAAAACGTGTCCTTTTGGGGTGTTTCCGGCCCGGGTGCATTGACCAAGCCCGTCGGTGTAACTTCGGACCTGCAGGGGAATGTATATGTCAGTGATGTCAGCGAACAACGCGTGGTTGTGTTTGACTACGATGGCAATTATCTGAGGGCCTTCGGCGGAGAAGATATCCTGCCCTCGCCGGTTGGTCTGGTATATAGCGAGCTTACACAACGGCTTTACGTGGTGGATTCAAGAAAGCACCAGATCATCGTGTTTGACCGTGACGGAAATGTTGATTTCACCATCGGTAAAAAGGGTTCGGAGCCCGGTGAGTTTAAATATCCAACCAATATTGCAGTCGATACCAACGGCCGGCTGTATGTTGCCGATACGATGAACTTTCGTGTCCAGGTGTTTGAAGCAGACGGCACACTGGTGCGCACTTTTGGCAAGGTTGGCGACCGGCCTGGCAATTTCAGCCGTTTAAAGGGCATTGGCGTAGACACCGAAGGGCATATTTACACGGTTGATGCCTCATTCAACAATTTCCAGATATTTGACAACGAGGGTTCCCTGCTGATGTACGTTGGTCAAAGTGGTTCAGGACCCGGGGGATTCTACCTGCCGGCAGGCGCCCATGTGGACCGCAATAACCGGATTTTTGTTGCCGATCAATATAACCGACGAATTCAGATGTTTCAGTACCTCGGTGAGCCGGAAAATAGCGCAAAAATAGTGCAAAAAACGGGTACTTAGCGACAGAAATTATCCTTCCTGACGGTCACTTGACCTAGGTCAATTTGGCGCTTGATCTAGGTCAATTTACGGCCCTTCTAATGTTGCACCTGGCAATTCTAAATCTGATACTACAGTTAGTAGAAAAAGCCATAAAGAAGCTTATTTACCAAGGTCAATCCGAGGATAAGGAGCGCGAGATGAAGACCATGAACGTAGTTAAATTAGTCGCATCATTACTTTTACTTGCAATGGTATCCAGTTTGGCAGTCGCACAAATTGCCACTTCCGAACATGACCTGTCGGGTACCAATACCAAAGACAATTCGCAAATCTGTGTGTATTGCCACACCCCGCATAACGCTAACGGGGGCGTGGTGCCGCTTTGGAATCGTGATTTCACGACCTCTTCTTTCATAATGTATGACAGCCCGACACTCGACATGACGATCGCCAGCGCCCCGCAGGGCGTATCACTGGCGTGCCTGAGTTGCCATGACGGCACCATCGCGGTCGACCAGTTGTTTGGCGACCCCTGGGGCGCCAGTGGCTCTACTCATAAGGTGGGGGGGGATGCCAAGCTCGGCACGAATTTGTCCAACGACCATCCAATCTCCATCACCTACGATACGACGGCTGATACTGCCTTCGTAGCGGCATCAGCTGGCAAGGTCGGCACACTGCCCCTGTTCGGCACCACTGCCGCTCCCGGAGCGGGTGACCAGGTTGAATGTGCCTCATGCCATTCAGTGCATGATGATTCAATCATGCCGTTCCTGCGTAAGAGCAATGCCGGCAGTGCGTTATGCCTGACTTGTCATATTAAATAATCACAGCAATAATGGTCCTGTGCAAATACGGGAGCACATGCTGAAGCTACAGACCAGGGTGATGCAAGTCACCCTGGTCATTTTTTTACTGATGATCACCACCTCCTGCAGTGACAAGGCCATGTCAGTGCTGTTCGATGTGCCGCCACCCAAGGAAAAAACGGAACCCACCGTTGAGGTAAGCGAAGCGCTCAGCCAGGCCCCTGCAACAACAGACAACCTGTCACCCGCCTTCTCATTCGCGCAAGACCCGAATGCGGAAAGACCACCCATTGAAGACGTGCTGGACTGGCAACAGGCCAAGGAAATGCTACCCAAGGATTACAAGGGCAAAGTTGACTGGTCGGCCGCGCTGAGACAGGGCATTGTGCGCCCGCGCAGCGGCGAAGACCCAAGGTCGCAGTACGCAACTATTTTTAAATACGACTTTATCATGCGGGCTGAAAAGCCCAAAAACGAGGCGTATTTTCCACACTCGGCCCACACGGAATGGCTGGGTTGCAAGAATTGCCACATTACGCTGTACCCCTACAAGAGAAACCCGGCCACCATGAAGGAGATGAAAAAAGGTGAGTCCTGTGGTAATTGCCATGGCAAAAAAAATGTTGCGTTTTCATTGCGACAGTGCAAACGCTGCCATTTGAACAGGTAGCTCAGCTACCACCACCCGGCACAACAACGGATGACTAATATGCACCTGAAAATAAAAAGACAACTGCATGGGCGGCATTTTGTTCAGGGCCTGTTACTGCTGTCATTTATGCTGCCTGTCATTGGCCTCACGGCGGAGCCCGCACCAGGGGACATGCGTTATGAACGGGAGGACAAGAGTGAAATTGAAGCGTTCCCACCGTCTATTTTCCCACACTGGGTACACCGGGTTCGCTACCGCTGTGATGCATGCCATGACAGCCTGTTTGAAATGAAAAAGGGTGGCACCCCGGTGACCATGGACTTGATGAAAGAGGGGAAAGTATGCGGTAGTTGCCATGACGGGCAAGCAGCCTTCGCCTCCAGTTTCCAGACCTGCTCCCGCTGTCATGTTTCTGATGAGGAATGAAGCAAGTGGACCCGGAGGTTAACGCGTTATAGCACAGTGAAATAGGTGAAAAACTCTTACTACAATGAAGCAGCCTGGCCACACCTGGATAATTATCGCGCTGACCATGCTGGCGGTCACCAGTGGCAATGCGCGGGCTGCGGGCTGGCTGACCTTTTACCCCACTGATATCGAAGCCGTCGCCCGCTTCTACAGCGTCGACCGACGCAGCAATAACAACCATTCGCTGGATACCGAATGGCGGGCCGGTATACGTATCAGCAAGGAAGGTTACAGCCTTGACCCGGGCATCGCCCGTTTTCTGCTGAAAATCGAGCCGCTGTATGCCTGGGGCAAGTTTGATTCCACAACCCTGGTAGAAGACCGTAACATTAATTTCCTCAGTTATCTGTTCCAACTGAACCTGCTCAACGGCACGCCGGGACCGTTTGCTTTCGACCTGTCGGTGATGCGCAACTCCAACCTCAACACGGGTTCGCTGGGGAGTCGCTATGACAATCAAATCGAGAATAGAAGTGCGACATTCCGCTGGAAAAACGCTGCTTTCCCCATGCGTCTGATTTATGCAGAGCGCTCGCTCATACAGGATTTTGTTTCCGGTCTCAGTAATTCCAGGTCAGAACGTGACGAACAGCTGAAATTGCTGACCTTACGGGGACGCAGCAGCAAGCTGGACCTGCTGGTGGAGCGTCAATCCATGGATGACCGCGTGCTCACCCGCAACAATGATTTTGATGTGGATCGTGCCTATGTGATGCATCGTTTTCCATGGGGCGACGGTAGCCAGCTACGCTCGAGAGTAAATTATTATGACCGCACCGGCTTCAATGCAAATAAACGCCTGACCATCAATGAAACCACACGTATACAACATACCGATGATGTATTCAGCCGCAGCACCTACCGCTACTACTCAGTGACACAGGATATTAAAACCATTGAACACAACGGGGAATTTGAGCTGGTGCATCAGTTGTACAACAACCTGACCTCCACAGCCCGTGCCTATGGCAGGTCCCGCAGTTCGGACACGCTGGATGAAACCCGCTGGCGTACCGGCCTGGAAACCCAGTATCGCAAGCGGAACCTGTTCGGCATCGGAGTCAATGGAGGTCTGGGATTTTATTACCAGCGAACCAACCGAAATTCAAACATGGGACTGGCTGAAGTGATCGACGAACCGGGCACTGCATCACTGAGCGGCGTGATACTGCTCAAACGCCGCTTTGTCATCCTACCCACGATCATTGTCACTGACGCTGACGGTGTACTGGTTTACACCGAGGGCATTGACTACATCGCGCTTGAACTGCCGGAGGACCTAACCCAGTTGCAGATCATACCGGGCGGGCGAATCGAGAGCGGCGACACCGTTCTGGTAAGTTATAAAGCACAGGTACTGCCTTCTCAGGAATTCTCCACTACCTACACACAATATAATTTTGGCATTAACCTCGGCTGGGTGCGCCTGTCCCACTACGACCGCAAGTCTGATGACAAGCTGTTATCCGGCGCCGGAGAAAGCTTCCTCAAGGACAACCGGAACACCGTAACCAACCTTGAATTCAACTGGAAAATGAGATCCTTCAACACCACAGTGGCTGCAGAGCGACGTTTCTACCAGGTCGGTAATTTTAAGTCCACCGCCTATACTTTCCGACAACTTCTCTCCTGGAAAGCATCGAATCGCTTGTTGCTGAACCTGAACATGGTCGAATCATTCACCAATACAACCACCCTCAATACCGACTTGTACAACCTCCAGCTTACGCTCGACTGGCAACCATTGATCGGGCTATCGGTTCGTCCTACACTGGGTGCGTGGAAACGGCTCGACAAAGGTAATACGCTGCCTGGGGGTAGCCGGGATGATACTTTCATCACCGCCGGGTTCACACTACGCTGGCTTTACCGGAAAGTTTCCATGGATCTCGGATACCACCACAATCGCCGGACCACCAATGCGGACCAAACCGTTGAGAACCGGGTGATGTTCAACCTGAGGCGGAGATTCTGATGGCCAGGTGGTGGGCTTTAGTGCTGCTGCTGGCGGTTTCAGCCTGCACGACAACCGCACCTGAACAACCGATCGGTTCAGCCGGTGCGCTACCTATCGTTTGGCCTGAGGCGCCAGAACCGGCACGGATCGAATTCGTTAAGCTGTTCAGAAACGCAAAGGACCTCGGCCTGCGCGAATCCTTCTCCCGAAAATTACGCAGGCTTCTTGCCGGCGGCGAAAATCTCGACATGCTGCGCCCTTATGCAATCTCAGCAACCCATGACCAGGTGGCAGTTGCCGACCCGGGCTCAGCGGTGGTGCACCTGTTCAATACGAAGCGAAAAACCTATCGCAGACTGAACAGCGCCGGAAGCGAGCGCTTCAGCTCACCTATCGGTGTTGTCCTTGCGGGCGACCGGTTGTTCGTTGCCGATTCCGAGCTGAACAAGGTCTTTGCCCTGGACCGCCGTTTGAAACTGCTTTACACACTTGAGGGTTTTCAACGCCCAACCAGTCTTGCATTCGATCCGGAACTGCAGCACCTGTTCGTGGCAGACACGCTGGCACACGAGGTACAGGTGTTCGATCAAGCCGGCAAACGCCTGTTTATCATCGGCGGTCGTGGTGAAAAGGATGGTCAATTTAATTACCCAAGCCATCTGGATTTCGCCGCTGGCCGCTTATTTGTCAATGACACGATGAATTTCCGCGTGCAGATTTTCAACCCACAGGGTGAGCACCTGGCAACTTTTGGCAAACAGGGTACCGGATCGGGTTATTTTGCCCAGGCCAAAGGTGTGGCAGTTGACTCAGACGGCCACGTATACATTGCCGATGCATTGTCCAACCAGGTACAGATTTTTGACCAGAACGGTACCTTCCTGCTGGGTTTTGGCAATGATGGCGATGGCCCCGGTACCTTCAGGATGCCGACCGGACTGGCCATCCTGGATGATACGATCTATGTGGCCGATTCCTACAACCGGCGGGTGCAGGTTTTCCGCTACCTGCCAGAGGAGAACTGAAATGCAAAGGATCCTGATACTGGTTGTGAGCCTGCTGATAGCTCCGGCAGCCCTGGCAGTCGGCGACGTGGCCAGTACGCCACACAACCTGTCTACAACAGGTCCCGGGCAATACAAGAGCCAGAGCGAGGATCGAATTTGTGTTTTCTGCCATACGCCCCACAGCGCTGTACCTGATGCGCCTTTGTGGAATCGCCGCTCCAACGGCTATATCAATTACCAAAGCAGCACGACGGATGCCACGGCAGGCTCGCCCGGCGGTTCTTCCACACTCTGTCTTTCATGCCATGACGGCACGATCGCCCTCGGTGACATGATCAGCACCGCACAGGGTGGCAATGACCTCAGCAACACGTTCCTGACGGGCAGAGCAGATATCGGTAATAACCTGTTCAACGATCACCCGGTTGGCATCATCTACGACCAAAGCCTGCAGACGGCAGATCCGGGGCTGGTCTACCCGGTGCTCGTTGACCTGCCGTTGGTCCAGGGTGAGCTTCAGTGTACTTCCTGTCACGATCCACACAGCAACATCATCCCTCCGTTCCTGCTTAAAACAACACTGAATGGTGAACTGTGCACTACCTGCCACCAGCCTTCCGGACAGGGTTGGGACTGGGCAAGCAGTTCCCATGCGCTTTCCTATGCCACGCCCAGTGGCGCTGACCCCTGGCCCGAGCGCAAACCGGAGTGGAAAGGCTGGAATGTCAGAGAAAACGCCTGCTTGAACTGTCATACGCCTCACAACGCCGCAACGCCGGCCAGGCTCGTCAAGGATCTGGAAGAACAAACCTGTTTCCGCTGTCACGACGGTTCTGTGGCACAAAAGAATATTCAGGCTGACATCCAGAAATTTTACCGCCACCCGGTGGAGCAGACACCCAACATCGATCACGATGCCGCAAGCATTGAGAACCCGCTGAGCATGCCGTTGCACGTTGAATGCGAGGACTGCCATAACTCTCACGCAAGCCTTGCCGGGCCGCCGATGATTTCATTTAACCCCGCCAGCCCGACGGACCCGAACCACACGACTGCGCCGCTGATCAGTGGCAGACTGGCCGGCGTGATGGGTATCGACAGTGGTGGCGGAGTCAAGCCGGAGGCCGACTACGAATACGAAGTCTGCTTCAAATGCCACGGTGTACCCGGCAAAAATGCCTGCGATAACAACCGCTGTGCGACCGCGACCCAGTACAACCTGGTTAGGCAGGACGGTACTTACAATTTGCGTGAGAAGCTGGATCCCGGCAACCCGGCGCTGGTTTCCTACCACCCGGTCGTCAGCAACGACCCGGCTAACAACAGTGAGGTTCCGAGTCTTCGCACCGACATTCCACTGAACCGCATCAGCAGTCAGATTTATTGCAGCGACTGTCACAGCAGTGACGTCTCACCTGCCGCCGGCGGGACGGGCCCTGCAGGGCCACACGGATCCCTCTATGAAGGGCTGCTGGCCCTTCGTTATAATTTTGACCCCCAGTCGTCGATGATGTCCAGCAGCCCGGACAGCCTGTGCCTGAAATGCCATGATTCCGGCAGCCTGTTTAATGACGATTCATTCCTGCACAGAAAACATGTTTTTAAAGAAGGGTTAGCTTGCATCAATTGTCACGACCCGCATGGTTCCGCCGCGAATCCGCACTTGATCAATTTTCTGACCAGTTCCAATGTCGGCGGTAAAACTTATCAAATTACCGGTGCAGGCGGCTTTAGCGAACCGACCTGGCAAGACGACGGCCAGTACAGCGGCACCTGCTATCTGAACTGCCATGGAGAAGTGCACGATGGAGAAAATTACTGATTATCTGGAGCCCCCTATGACCATCTTGAAAACCCTGCTGATCGCCAGTGTCCTGCTCATTTATTTGCCGATATCATTTGCCGACAATGGAAAAGCCGGTACCGGAACGGTTGCCGAAACCATGCTATCCGGCGGCTATGTCTATGTACGTCTCGAAGAGGGCGATACCTGGCTGGCCGCAACACCCATCCCGGTGTCAGTCGGAGACAGGATTTCCTATTCTGACAGCGCCACCATGAAAAACTTCCGTAGTCGCACACTCGACCGGACTTTTGATTACATTCTTTTTGTAACAAAGCTTGAAGTCGTTAACCAGACTGACGCAGACAAACAAGCCATTGTCGCCCGCAACAATCCACACGCGGCCGTCCCAGGCGGCACTGCAGTCGTACCACAGGCCGGTGAAATTGCCCCGCTTGACAGCGGCAAGACGGTTGCCGGTATATTGGCCGAATATGAGCAGTTGAAGGATCAGCAGGTCGCCCTGCGCGCCCGTGTCATGAAGGTCAGTCCGAATATTCTGGGTAAGAACTGGATCACTCTGCAGGACGGGACCGGCGCTGCACCGGATAACCGGTTGATGGCAACCAGCTCGGAAGTGGTCGCTGTCGGCGACCTGGTGACCGTCAGGGGCGTCATCCACACCAATGTGGACCTCGGCCCGGGCTATAGCTACGAGGTGCTGCTGGAAGACGCCGCCTTCTCGCAATAAAAGAGTACCAGGCGGCTCACTGCAGCGCGCGGTTTTTGACGCGATCCGGTACCTTGTAAAACCACATCTGGTACATGGAAATAACCCACATGGTGGCGAAGCATAGCGCCATCACGGCGCCTGCGATCAATACGACCCAGGCAAATCCGGCGTATAACTTGGTGAAATACCAGGAGCTTACATCAGCCGCAATGCCAAGGAACGGCGTAAAAACGATGACGCTCTTGAGCCAGACCGGTCGAAACCAGGCGTGGCTGAAGATAAAACCCATGATGAAGAAGATAAAGGTCACGCCAAACAGGTGAATGTGGGAAACACGCACCAGGGTTTGCAGGTCAGTACCCGTATCCTGTACGACCACGGATTTGATATTGTCAAATCCATCAAGATTCGACAGGTGCGGGTTGCTGCCGTCATGGCAATCAAGGCAGTTTTTCTCGACGATGGGTTGTATGCGGGTCTCGTAGTCATCCCTGGTGGCGCCATCTTTGACCCAACTCAGAATTTCTGCGAGATCATCGGCAGGAAGCATGGCCGACATCGGGCCCTGCAAGGCGGCCTCAAGCTGGGTCCCTTCGGATGAGCCACTGTAGGAGATAACAATGTCCTCGACCGTTAACGCCGGATTACCGTCCCGCCCGGCATCGGACGTATAAACATAGATCAGTGCGAACATGTAGCCCATGCCGAGCGCCAACAGGGTTCCTGTAAACAGGACCCGCATGCTGACAGGCAGTTCCTGGAAATGACGGTAGAGACGATGAATAGGTTGATCACTCATGTGCTTAATCCCTGCGGTCGGACGCATGTGGCCGGCCACATGCGTACTCGTTAACCGGGCCGGGCCGGTTTGTTCAATGTTTTAGTCGGGCTCTGCAGCGTCTGTATCACTCCTCAGGGCCGGGCAGCGTTGAGAAATAAGCTGCGAGATCCGCCATGTCCTGCTCGCTGAGGTCCTCGACAGAGTCGACCATGTCTTCTTCCTCATCGACACGCTCACCGGACTTGAAAGCCATCAGCTCTTTGAGTTGCTTGGCCGCATCCATACCGGCAATTGCTGGCACGTCTTCGTCACCGAGACCGTCATCGCCATGACAATCTGCGCAATCAATGGCCAACTCCTGGCCGCGTGCGGCATCGCCGCCAGCCTGTACCCCGCCGGCTGCCAGCATCAGCATGAACATCATTGCGATAATCAGTTTCTTGCTCAACATTTCCTATTGCTCCTGTAAAATTGTGAACCTGACATCGGTTCCACTAAAATCCAAAGCCTGCCTCCAGAACGCTGGGTTATTCCTGTTGTTGGTCCTCGCTCGGTAATTGCATATAGATGACAGCCTTCGGCTGCCGGGTTGCAAAATATGCACCAATACGCTCAATATTTATCGGGCTCAGCAGGTCTGCCATGGCGTGCATGGTTGTACTCTCACGTTGTCCGGAGGCATACGCCTGCAATGCGTTAATCAAGTAGGTTTCATCCTGGCCCGCCAACATCGGAAAGCGTGGGTCGGTACTGTTACCGTCAATGCCATGACAGCGTTCACAGCGCGCAATCCATTCGGTGCTTTTCAACGGCATGCGCACATTTCTCTTGCGTGGCTGCTCGGCGGCGTAATAGGTCGCCAGGTCAATGATGTCCTGCTCACTGAGCTCCTCGACAGCCTCCGCCATTTTTTCATGCAGGCGCTTGCCGTCTTTATAGTAATTCATTACTTTGACAAAATATTTTGCATCCTGGCCTGCCAGCGTCGGTATGCTGCTTTTCTTTGCATTCCCATCGTCACCATGACAGGTCGCGCAATCTTCAGAAAGCCGCCGTCCGACGTTGGCGTCACCCTCGCCCTGGGTTTCTGACTGCAGCGGATCCTGCACGCCATAAAAAACACCCATTTCCCGGATCGTCTCCTCATCCAGCCTGCCAACGAGTTTCTTCATCAGCTTGTGGCTGCGGCTGCCGTCGACATAGGCCTGCATGGATGCGATGAAATACTCTGGATCCTGTGCAGTGAGGCTGGGGGAGCCCGCTTTGGGGCTGTCGCCCGTTGTACCATGGCACTTGATGCATTTCTTCATGGACCCCCGGATAGCTGCAAAAGGATCCTCTTCGCTTGTAACGGCTTGCACCGTCGCTTCGACCGGTTGGGCGGTATCCGGGGCGATCGCTGCTTGTGTCGGTATATGTACCGGTGGCAGGTTGGCATAATAAACAGCTGCCGACAGCATGGCTTTATCATTCAAAAAGCTGCTGTGGTATTTATTCTCATCGGCGCGCTCGCCAGACTGAAAGGCTTTCTGTACACGGTAGAGATAAACAGTTCTTTGCCCCGCCAGATGGGGTTTTCCTGCAGTTTTACTGATGCCATCCAAACCATGGCAGCTGGCACAGTTGGCCTCAACCACAGCCTGGCCGAGATCGATCATTGCCCGGGTGGGGAATAAAGCCGAGCGCTCGGCTTTCCCGATAGCCTGCACAATGGACGGATTCTGAGCTGCAACCGCCATCGACGCCAACAACAACATCGTGCCCATCATCAGGGCCTGTATGCCTGTTAACTTCATCCTTTTCATCGGCAATACCCTTAAATTAACCACTTGAGTTTCGCGTCGCGACCACCTTCTGGAACAGGTCACCGAAGCGGGGTTCTTTGCGCCAGCTAAACTGTTCAGGATTGTCTGACAACTCCCTGATTTCCTTCCGCCACAGGCCTTTGGCAAAAGGCTCGAGCGTGTCAAAAACCAGGCTGGTGATGGGTTTCAGCGGATGCCACCAACGCGGCTTGTGATAATCTACAAACACCACCTTACCACCCGGAACAACCTTGTTCAAAAACAGGTTTACCGCTTCGCGCTTGTAGCGATCGGGGAGTTCGTGCAACAGGAAATAACAACATATGGTATCAAAGGGCTCAAGATCCATTTCCAGAACATTACCGTAATGCACCGTTGCATGGGGATAAGCCCGTAGCTTGCGCCGCGTATTAATAACCTGAATTTCAGCTACATCAAAAACATCCAGGCTTCCCTCTGGACCGATATGCTCAGCCAGGTTTTTCGAAAAACTGCCGTACACACAGGCTGTCTGCAAAACCCTCTGGCCCGGTTCGATTTCGACAAAAGCAGCACTCTGTAGCTTGCGGTGCTGTTGCCAGAGAATGGTTCTGACCACAATTTCACGGTCGAGAAGCCTGACATTGCGTGGATTGATATAAGCCCAATAATAGACGTCCTGCAGATAATCCGGAACGGCTGGTGCAGCCGCGACAGGTGGCAGGGTCACTGGCGGATTGTCAGTTTGAAACCCGCCTATTACGGCGCTGCGAAGGGACCCGACTGGTTTGCTTGAACTTACAACATCGCTCATGGTTTTTACCCTCTACAGAGGCGCGCACAAAGTACGCTGGTTATTAAATCATGCTGCCAGACTCAATCTGCCGTTACAGCAAAAAAAAACAGTTTATAAGGTAGTGTTTACCGGCTTTTCTGCAACTCACATCGAGGCATTCCTGATCTGCCGGTGTGGGTTCCTCCTTGTTCGTATTAATTGCACTGTACCTGTGGGGAACACGCGTAACAATGATCTGTGTCAACTCTTTTGCGCCCTTTTTTGCAATATTTCAAGCACCCGTCGCACGCTCTGCAGAAGCTTCCTTAGCGGCATGGGTAAATCTTCCCAATCCATGCTATCCATGGTGTTTTTGATACCCAGTCCGAGCTCGGTATCACCCTCAATGCGGATTTTGCGCTGAAAGAAAAGTGTGTCAGGATCGGCCTGGCGAGTAGCCAGCAGGACAAAATCTGCACTGCCCCCGCTGATGCATACGTCATCCCCCAATTCGCGGTCTATCGGCGTGAAGCTGTCGCAGCCTACATTGATCAACCAGTCGATATTGAGGTCGGTGACTTTGATTCTTACTTTGGCGTTTTCCAGAAAATCCAGTTCGCCGTGTTGTAACGGCTCCCGAAACGCCTGGTTCAGGACGATGGAAAGAACCTGTTTCTGGGCGGAATATGGGATCAGACGGCCCGGGATGCCAATGGCTTTTTTGGCAATGGGTTTAATGTACTCAGGAATAGGCAGCATGTGGTTGCCCCGGTTGGATTAAAGACCAGTATATTTCCCGATTCCCGCAATGTGTTGACACAGATCAATGTACTGATAATCTCTGCACCTAGAATGGTTGCCCATAACCTGCAAACTGGAATAATTATGGAATTGGTGTGTCCTGCGGGGAATCTGCCCTCGTTGAAAGCTGCCGTAGATAACGGTGCAGACGCTGTTTATGTCGGTTTCAAGGACGACACCAACGCACGTCATTTTGCCGGTTTGAACTTTACCGAACGCACTTTTGAGAAGGCTGTTCACTACGCCCAGACGCGGGGCCGGAAAATTTTTGTGGCGATCAATACCTTCCCCCAGCCCGACGGCTTTGCACGCTGGCAAGCAGCCGTTGATCAGGCGGCAGACTATGGCGTTAATGCACTCATACTCGCAGATATCGGCGTGCTGGACTATGCCCGTGAGCGCTGGCCGGACCTGCGATTACACCTATCCGTGCAAGCCTCGGTAACCAGTACCGAAGGCATCAGATTCTACCACGAAAATTTCGGTATCCAACGCGTTGTTTTGCCACGCGTGCTGTCTGTCAGCCAGGTCGCCCATGTTATCTCTGAGTCGCCAGTGGACGTCGAGGTATTCGGGTTTGGAAGCCTGTGCGTGATGGTGGAAGGCCGCTGCCTGTTGTCCAGTTACGCCACCGGCAGGTCACCCAATACCTATGGGGCCTGTTCACCGGCATCGCATGTCCGTTGGGAAGAGACGCAAGACGGCACCAATACGCGCCTCAATGGCGTATTGATTGACCACTATGGTGAAGGCGAAAAGGCCGGCTACCCGACCTTGTGCAAGGGCCGCTTCCGCGTCGGTGAGAATACGTTCTATGCCCTTGAAGAGCCAACCAGCCTGAATACATTGTCCATCCTGCCACAACTCAGAAAGATAGGCGTCAGCGCCATCAAAGTTGAGGGCCGTCAACGCAGCCCGGCATACGTGGCACAGGTTACCGCTGTGATGCGTGCAGCCATTGATTCGTGCATGTCCGAAGCAAATGATTATCAACCGAAGCAGCAATGGATGCGGGAGCTGGCCGGTGTTTCAGAAGGCTCCCAGACCACCCTGGGCGCTTACCACAGGCCCTGGCAGTAAATGTGTGAAATGATGAAGTTATCTATCGGTCCCATTCAGTATTTCTGGGATCGCCAACGTGTGCTGGATTTCTATCAACGTGCAGCCGACAGCACTGCAGAAATCATCTACCTGGGTGAAGCGATTTGCTCAAAAAGGCGCTTGATAAAATTCGATGACTGGCTTTCGATCGGCAATGAACTCAAGCAAAGTGGCAAAGAAGTCATATTGTCATCCCTGACATTGCTCGAAGCTGCTTCCGAAATGGCTAGCCTGAAGAAACTCTGCCGCAATGAGTCTTTCATAGTGGAAGCCAATGACATTTCGGCGGTGCAATTGCTGTCAGCGGCCGGCAAGCATTTCGTCACCGGCCCCAGCTTTAATATTTATAACGGTCGCAGCCTGCAGTTGCTGGCTGACAAAGGCCTGCAGCGTTGGGTTCTGCCGGTGGAGCTTGGCCTGGAAACACTCAAGGACCTGCAGGCGCTGCGGCCTGAAGGACTGGAAACGGAGGTATTTGCACTGGGCCGTTTACCACTGGCGTATTCGGCGCGTTGTTATACGGCTCGCTCCCACAATTTGCCCAAGGATGACTGCCAATTCAAGTGTCTCGACTATCCAGACGGCCGTATGCTGGAAACACGCGAAGGCCAGGAATTCCTGGTTCTCAATGGTATTCAGACACAATCGGCACTGACTCACCAGGTGCTGCAACAGCTTCCTGAGCTTGAAGCCCTCGGTGTCGAGGTTCTCAGGATCAGTCCGCAGCACAGTGGAACTTTCAGGATCATTGAGATCTTTGATGCGGTTCGCAAAGGTGCTGATCCGGAACCATTGGCTGAGGAATTACTTGCTTTACTACCCCTTGGGGCATGCAATGGTTACCTGGTTGAGAAGGCAGGAATGGATTACGGCGCAGGAGTTCAGCATGACACTCGACAAGCTGTTTGATCACCACCGCCGCCAGGTGAATAGAAAAGCCTGGGGTGACCTGCGCCTGTTCTCTGAAACACTGACAACAATGGGGCAACTGAAACCGGTACCCCAACCCGTATCTCCGCGCCTCCAGGTGACTGCGTTGTGTCACCGCAGCCTGGTCAATAACGGCCCTGCCCTTTTATTTGAGAACCTGCAAGGCTTTGAAATGCCGGTATTGGGGAATCTTTTCGGAAACCAACAAAGAATCCTGGCTGCCCTGGAACTGGAAAATCGACAGGACCTGCGTGAACTGGGACAGGAGCTTGCGTTCCTGCGCAACCCCCAGTTGCCCGATAGCCGACAATCCGCGCTGGACGCGGTGCCGGGGTTTGCGAAATTGGCACATATCACGCCGAAAAAGAAGGACACGGCACCGTGGCAGGCGCAGGTGGTCGAAGGCCCCGATGTTGACCTCGGGATGCTGCCTGTATCAACCTGCTGGCCAGAAGACGCCGCGCCGCTGATCACCTTCGGCATGGTCATTACGCGTGGTCCCAACAAACCACGGGTCAACCTGGCCATATACCGTCAACAGGTCATCGGCAGAAACAAGCTGATCATGCGCTGGCTGCCCCACCGGGGCGGCGCCCAGGATTTACGTGAATTCCAGCAGGCGCATGCAGGCAAACCATTCCCGGTTTCTGTGGTGATTGGTGCCGACCCGGCAACCCTGCTGGCTGCAGTTACACCGATACCCGACACGCTGTCGGAATACCAGTTCGCCGGCCTGCTGCGCGGTCGCAGGAGCAGGATTGTCCATTCCACGCTGACAGACCTACCCATCCCGCACGGGGCTGAAATCGTATTGGAAGGCCACGTTCACGCCGGTGAAATGGCCACTGAAGGCCCTTTTGCCGACCATACCGGGTACTACAATTCCCGTGCAGACTTCCCGGTTTTCACGGTGGAGCGTATCAGCCATCGCGACAACCCAGTCTACCTGACGACCTATATGGGTAAACCCGGAGAAGATGAACCCTCGATCATGGCTTCAGCCCTTAACGAGATGTTCATTCCGTTGCTGCAGGCACAGTTTCCTGAGGTGGTGGATTT
>VAPH01048207.1_pt1 | contig 16486 bp, 16 predicted proteins | sample 3393861 | NCBI WGS metagenome assembly VAPH01 (sample SAMN08290439, study PRJNA428436) | hydrothermal vent metagenome | isolation source: Deep-sea hydrothermal vent chimney | place: Atlantic Ocean: South-mid Altantic Ridge | reverse complement strand
GTTAGGGGCGCGCGCCGTCATGGGGCCGCTCCCGCGCAAGGGGGCCGGATATCGTGGCCGTCGCTCAATAGAAAAGCCTTCAAGGCGTCCAGGGCGCAATCGTCGATTTTCCGGTTGCCTCCGCCCCGGCGCAGGAACTCGGTATTGCCTTCGCTTGCGAAGGCCCCGTCTTCCGGCGTCAGGGCCTTAATCAGATGGTAATGCAGGACCGAAGCGAGGCTTACGGCGTCCGCCGCCCCGTCCTTGATAACGCTCGCCACATGGCCCGGACACCCCGCGCCGCCTCCTGCGATAACGGGAACCGGCACCGCTTGGGCTATTTTCCGGGTCAACTCCAGATCGTACCCCGCACCCGTCCCATCCCGGCCGATCGAGGTAAGGAGGAGTTCCCCCGCGCCCAGTTCGACGGCGCGCAGGGCCCAATCGAAGGCGTCGAGCCCGGTGCTTTCGCGGCCGAAATCCGTATAGGCCTCGTAGCGGCCATCGCCATGGCGGATAAAGGCGATGGAAACCACGATGGTCGAGGAACCGAACTTCCGCGAGGCCTCGCTTATGAGGCCGGGATCGGCGATGGCGGCCGTATTGAGCGCGACCTTATCGGCCCCGGCCCGCAAAACGTTTCCGATATCGTCGAGGGACCTCAGCCCGCCGCCGACGGTCAGGGGGATGAAAATCTCCGAGGCCGTTTTCTCGATAACCGGAAGAAGGCTGTTGCGCCCGTACAGGCTGGCCACCGCATCGACGTAAATGAGTTCATCGGCTCCTTGCTCATAGTAATGGCGCGCGAAAACCTCGGGAAGGCCGAGGACGCGAAGGCCCTCGAAGTGAATTCCCTTGACCAGGTTGGGCCCCTTGATGTCGAGGCGCGGTATGATCCGGATCGTCATGGCGTTCTCATTTGTTTTTCGGTTTATCTTCAGGTAAATGCGTTAATGGCTTATTTATGGAACCGGCCTTAATACCGGCCCGCCTTGATCTCGATGAAGGAAACCCGGCTCCGTGACGGCATCCGCCCCCAACAAACACCTGATCCTGGGCGCCGCGCTCGGCTACGACGCCAAGCAATTGAGACCTTTCGTGATGTCCCTGAACGAAACGGGGTACGAGGGAGAAACGGTTCTGCTTGTTTCTCCTTCAAAAACGGAGTCCGGGACCATCGAGAGCCTTCGGTCCTGGGGCGTGACCGTCGAGCCGTTCGAAACATGGCGATTGATGTCGGTCTGCATGCACTTCGCCCGGCATGTTAAATACCTCGAATTCCTGATGGAAAACCCCGGCTACGACTATATCCTTCTGGCCGACACCCGCGACATTGTTTTCCAGAACGACCCTTTTTGCCTGGACCAAAGCCGGAGCCTTTATTTTTTCACCGAAAGCGAAACCGTCAAAATAGGCAATTGCGCGTCAAACTCCACGTGGATCGAGGCCGGATTCGGAAAGGCCAAATTACAATCCCTGTTCCACAAAACAATCTCGTGCTCGGGAACGGTCATGGGAAGCCATGACGGGATCATGGCCTACTTGAGCGCCATGATCGTGGCCGCCAGCAAGGCCGACGCCCAATCCCTGACCGTCGAGGGCATCGACCAGGGATTCCACAACATCATCCTTCACGACAAGCTGATCGCCGATATCCATTTGATGAAAAACCAGGGCCATATCGCCACCTTGGGCCATCTCGGCCCGGACGACATATCCCTATCAGAGGACGGGCGGGCAATCAACGCCGACGGGACGGCGAGCCCCATCGTTCATCAATACGATTACCCGTCCCACGACGCCCTGTACCACTCGATCATGAAACGGTACGCCCGGCCATGACCCAAGACGCCAAAAAAGAACGAAATCTTATTATGGGCATGGCCGTCGGGTACGACGCCGAACGGCTCCGCCCGTTCGTTTCTTCCCTGAAGGAAGGCGGTTTTGAGGGGGATACGGTCTTGATCGTTTCCTACCCGGAAACCGAACCGGAAACCGTCAAGACCCTGAAATCATGGGGCGTCACCCTCGCCCCCTATGAGGGCTGGCGCTTCATGCCCACATGCCTCGGCGTGACGCGCTACATCAAATACCTGGAATTCCTCTCCGCCCACGGCGGCGATTACGAACGGGTTCTGCTCACCGATACCCATAACGCCGTTTTCCCGAAAGATCCCTTCGACATGGACCTCCGGGGATGCCTTACCTTCTTCGCCGGAGACCGGGCCATCGGCGACGACCTGGCCCTTTCCCAGGGAATCAAAAGCGCCTTTGGAACCGATGCGCTGAACTCCCTTCGCCACAAAACCATTTCCCGGGCCGGAACCGCGCTCGGGACTCAAAACCAGATCATGGGGTACTTGATCGCCATGAACCAGGTCATCGGCATGGCTAGCCCTGAAAGCCTGAAAGCCAACGGCATCGACCGGGCGCTCCACCAATTGATCGTTCACGAAGGGATCATCAAGGATTTCCGATTGATGGAAACCCAAGGCGGGATGGAATGAACGGCGAAGAGGCCCTCGAAACCTTGTTCGAAAGGGCGGTCGTTCTGCACCAAACGGGGCTGGTTGACAAAGCCACCGAGCTCTACGCACAAGTCCTCGCCCGAAACCCCCGGCATGGGAAAGCCCTCCACTTAGGGGGCTTGGCGCTGCATCAGTCGGGCAATCACGAAGAAGCGGTGACGCTGTTGCGCGCCGCCATGGCGTCGGGCGCGAACGACATCGAGGCCCGCGTCACGTTGGGCGACGCCCTGATCGATCTGGGCCGTTTCGAAGAGGCCCGCGAAGAACTCGTTTGCGCCCTCGAGGCGGAACCGGGCCATGCCTGGGCCCGGCATCTGCTCGGCGAGGCCCTCCGGGGGTGCGGCCGCCTGGACGGGGCGGTTTCGTCTTGGCGTCAATCGGTCCACTTAAACCCGGACCTGGCCGAGGCCCATTTCAGCCTAGGGACCACCCTGTCTGGCTTCGGAAAGGCCGATGAAGCCATGATCCACCTGCGCAAGGCCCGTGAAATCCTGCCAAAATCGGCGCAAATCCACTCCAACCTTCTGATGGCCATGCAATACGCCCCGGCCGTGGACCGAGCCGGGATGTTCGATGAGCACCTTCGCTGGGGCGCCGCCCACGCGCCCAAACCGCCGCCCGCCCCGCCACTCGCCGATCCCGACCCCGAGCGTCCCTTGAATGTGGGGTTCGTGTCCGACGATTTCCGCTTTCACGCGGTCGGTCATTTTTTCCTCAGGCCCCTGAAAGCGCGCCCGGCCAAGCACTGGCGGGCCGTGCTTTATTCCAACGTCAAAAACCCGGACCGGGTGACCGGGGACTTCGCCGCCGCCGCCGATACCTTCAGGGACATAAGCGCATGCGACGACGAGGCGCTTCTCCGTTTCATCGAGGAGGACCGGATCGACATCCTGATCGACCTGAACGGCCACACCAAGGGCAATCGGCTGACGGCTTTCGCGCGACGCCCGGCCCCTGTCCAGGCGACCTGGCTGGACTATGTGGATACCACGGGCATGAAGGCCATGGATTACATCATCGCCGACCGTTTCCTGATTCCTGAGAAGAACGAGGCGTTCTACACCGAGACGGTGCTCCGCCTGCCTAACGACTGCCTGTGTTATTCCGCCCCGGATTACGCGCCCCCGGTCGCCCCCCCGCCCGCCGAAAAAAACGGCTTCGTGCGGTTCTGCAGCTTCAATCCCGTTCACAAGGTATCGCCCGAAACCGTCGCCGCCTGGTGCCGAGTGCTTGAGCGCGTCCCCACGGCCGGTTTCCTCATGAACAGCCCGGAACTGGCCCACAAGGCGGTCAGGGAACACTTCCTTGGCCTGTTCGAAGAAGGCGGTATCGATCCGTCCCGCATCGAATTGGGGCAAGGCGGCCCCCATGAAGTTTTCCTCAGGGCTTACGGGAACGCCGACATCGTTCTCGACACCTTTCCCTTTTCCGGCGGGCTGAACACCTGCGAGGCGCTTTGGATGGGCCTGCCCGTGGTCACATGCCCCGGAGAGCGCCAGTCTTCCCGCCTGGCGGCGAGCCATCTATCGAACGCCGGTTTTGAAGATTTCATCGCCAGGGACTTAGACGATTACGGGAACAAGGCCGTCGCGCTCGCCGCCGACATCCCGGCCCTGTGCGAAATCCGCAAGACCCTTCGCCCAAAAATGGCGGCGTCCCCTTTATGCGATGTTCCGCGCTACGCCGCCGATTTCAGCCATATTCTGCGCACCATGTGGCGCCGGGCCTGCACATGAGCCCCCCGGTCATCGTCGCCTTCTTAGGGGTCCAGGCCTTGGGCGATTTCGTCATGGAGCACCAGGTTCTGGCGTCGCTGGTCCGGGCCCACCGGGGCAGCAAACTCGCCGTGATCTACCGGGACGACAGGCCTTATAAGAACCTCGTCACCCTGATGAACCCTTACGTCGCCGCCACCCTTAAGCTTTCGAACGACCCCGGCGAGGTCGCGCCGCTCGACTGGTTCGACGGCGACGCCAACGCCCCCGGAAGGCCCTTCGATGCGCCCTGGTACGAACAGGGCTTCCATAACCCGGACGTTTTCCTCACCCCCTCGATGATGACCATCGGAAGATGCCTGGGCAAGCCGCCCGGGCTTCGCTTTCCGCCCAAGATCGCCCCGCCCCTGGCCGCGGCCCTCAGGCAAAAGGGGGTGGACGATAAGCGCTGGTTCGCCTGCCTTCATATGCGCGAAGCCGATTATGCGTGGCGGAAAACGGGGCGGACGCCGCGCAACGTCGATCCCGGAACCTACCTGCCCATGATCGAAGACGTCATTTCCAAGCAAGGCGGCCAGGTGGTCCGCCTCGGCGATCCGTCCATGACGGCCTTGCCGAATATGGACGGCCTGATCGACCTTAGCCGGGACGAGGACACGTTCCCCCTGCAGGCCTTCGCGCTCAGCCGGGCGCGCTATTTTATGGGCACGGATTCCGGCCCCACCCAACTGGCCGGCGCCCTGAAGGTTCCGGCGGCGACGACCAACGCCTGCGCCGCGTCCGTGTGGAACGACGGCGATGTGGTCCTGATGAAGAAATTCACCCTGCCCGATGGCCGCGTTCTTTCCTATGACGAACTTTTGGACCTGGGCATCCTCACACTGCATACCCGGTATCCGGACGGGATCACGGTGGTGGACAACGCCCCCGAAGACCTCCGCGCCGTGGCGGCGCATATGTTCGAGATCACGTCCGATTGTCCGGGCTGGAGGAGCCAAGCGGAAGAAGACGAGCCCCTCCCGCCCTCACAGGCCCTCGTCCTGCCATTGAAATGGCGGCACAGCACCGGATTCGCCGATCTGACCTTTTGGGAACCGAGCTAGCGAATAAGGTCCTCAGAATGGAGGCCAAGAAAAAACACGGCCCGAAACCGGAATGTTTTCTTTCTATTTCAGTCCGTTGCCTGAAAGGCTCCGACGTCGATGACCGTCCGCCCGCGGATTTGCCCCTGGAGAATCTTGCCGCCCAGTTCCACGACACGGGCAAGGGGCTCCACGCGGGTGACGGCGTCGAGTTTTTGGAGCGGCAGTTCGGCGGCAAGCCGCTTCCATGCCCTCACGCGGCGTTCCTTGGGACACAGGGTGGAATCGATGCCTTGAAGACGGATGCCGCGAAGCAGGAAAGGCAGAACGGTGGTTTTCAGATCCGCCCCGGCGGCAAGACCGACCGAAGCGCAAGCCCCGCCGTGGCGAAGGGTGCTTAGAATATGGGACAGCGTCGTCCCGCCGACGTTATCGATGGCGCCCGCCCAGCGTTCTTTCCCCAGCGGTCCTTTCGGAGGAACCTCCAGTTCCCCGCGCCCGACGATCTCCGAAGCCCCCAAATCTCTCAGGTACGCTTCGTTTCCCGCCCTGCCGGTGCCGGCGCTTACCTGGTAGCCCAAGTTCGCCAGAAGAGTCACGGCGAGGCTGCCGACCCCGCCCGAAGCGCCCGTGACCAGCACGCCGCCCTCGGATTCGGGGCCAATGCCGGCTTCTTCCAGGGCCATGACCGAAAGCATGGCGGTCAACCCGGCGGTGCCGACGGCCATGGCCTGTTTGGCGCTGAGCCCTTCGGGCAAGGGAACCAGCCAATCGCTTTTGACCCGGGCCTTGGTGGCGTATCCCCCCCAGTGGGTTTCCCCGACCCGCCAACCGGTCAGAACGACGTCGTCACCGGGCGCAAAAGCGGCGCCCTCGGAGATAAGAACCTTGCCCGAGAAATCTATGCCCGGCACATGGGGGTAGCTCCGGACCAGCCGCCCGAGGCCGTTCATCACCATGCCATCCTTGTAATTCAGCGCCGAATAAGAGACGGCGACGGTGACATCGCCATCGGGCAAGGCGCTGTCGTCCAGGGTCTTGATTGCGGAAATAACCTTGCCGTCGGCTTCTTCGAGAACAACGGCGGTAAATTGATTCTCTTCGGTCACGATCCTAAACTCCTTTTTTCAGGAGACTACCCCCAACGGGACGCAAGGGAAATGAGATTAGAACATGGCCCGTTTCAAAGATTGCATCCCCCCCACAGGCTTTGCCGACCTGCAGGACGAACCGGGGCTGTGAGATGTTGAGTTGTTAGTCTTCATCAATTCTCGGTTTCCAGAAAAAAGTGGAAATGAGCGTATTGTTCATGCGCTCAACCGGTTGAAAGAAGATCGGGTCCAGCTTTCCGGACAACGAGCGGGCGAGCATGGCCGAAACGAGGGAAATTCCGAGGGAAGCCGCCATATCAAGTGGAAAATGAATCCCTAAGTATACGCGCGCCCATGCGGTCGCCAAACCAAGTCCGGCGATGGCGATCCCCAATCCGCGAAGCGGGTGAGTCGCCAAAAGACCAAAGCCCAACGACCATAAGAAAGTGACGTGGTCGCTGGGGAACGATGTTTCCGGATTGTGAGACAGAAGGGTGTTTCCCATGCCGAGTTCGAACGGACGCGGCACATACATCGCAAAGGCAATGGAGAAATTCACGACAAGACCTAAACCAAGCGCAACCCCTGCGATCATCAATGAACGCCGTTTATCAGCCGTCCCGAGTAACCAATATGAGATAAGAATAGCGATCACCAACCAGGGGGCAAATCCAGCCAAGGCCTTGGCAGTTATCACGACGGCACCGTTCGGCGTCGCAGATGCATTGACGAAATGGAACAGAAATACGTTCCACGGAAAAGCGGTCTCCACTATTTTTTCTCCTTGCGGTTATTTTCCCCAGCCGGTCTTTTGCGGCACGGGCCGGATAAAACCAGCCACGGCCCGTCCTTCCCCCGGGCGCTTTTCGGCTGGAACACGCAAAGGGACGCCACCGCCTTAAGCGACGCCATAAGCCGCCCGATCTGTTGGGAGGAAGCCGGCCGGTCGCGCAAAAGATTGATGCCGGGGGCAGGGTGAACGGCCCGCTCCTCGGTCATCGAGCCGACGAGAACCATGGGACGCCCCGCACCATCGTCGATCTTGATTCCGGCGTCCCAGAGGCGGATGACGGTGCGGCGGCCCGGCCGATCGGCCCGCCTGCTCAAGGTCAACACGGGAAGCCTGCCGTTATGGAGCAGGGGCAGGGGAAGCAGGGCGGACAGTTTTTTCTTCGCTCCGATGAACTGCGTTGTTTTACGCCATCCCATGGCCGGCTCCGGCGACCAGCCGGAGGCTTGCAGGGCGTTTTTAATTTCAGCGACCGGCGCCGCAACCTGGAAAAACAAGGGTTCCTCGAATTCACCCTTCAAATCGATCCGCGCCGCGGCGACGTCTTTCCAGCCGCCGCCGAGCCAATTTTCCATGGATAGACCGACGACCCGTTGGTGAGGCTTGTAGCGGACCATGCCGTCATCGAAGGTCGCCGTCCCATGGAAGCCCCAGGCCACGAACAGCGCCGCCGCGCTCGCCAGTCCAAGAAGCCCCGGACGAATGGAGGTGTCGCGAATTCTTTCTTCGAACACCCCGAAAATCCCGGCCATGGTCCAGCCGAATAACAGGCCGCCGATGACGTCCGACGGCCAATGGACCGAAAGGTAGATGCGTGAAAATCCGATCAGCGCCGAGAGGGTCAAGGCCACCGCCCAAACGCTTGTCCGCACGTTGCGCGACAGGCCGCGCGTCCCGATGACCGCGATAAGACCGCCCAGGGCCGCGGCGAAGGCGGCGTGTCCGCTGGGAAACGAAAACGCTTCGGCGCCGGAATAGATGTCGATGGGGCGGGGTCTGTGAAGGGTCCACTTGAGCAACGGAACGAAAAGGGATACTCCCGCCAAAGTCAGAAAAGCCAGACCAAACGTTCGCCACGCCCGCATCGCCAGCAGTCCGCCGAGCAGAACGGCGGAAGTCCAAAACACCACCGTCGCGTCGGCCATCGAGGTGACGGCGATCATGATGCCGTCGCCGATGGGGGTGCGAAGCCCCTGGACCAGGGAATTGAGGGCCATATCGGCCCGGACCAGAGGGTCGCCGGGAGCGATGTTTTCGAGGACTTCGGCAAACGCGATGATCAGGACCAGGGTCAGGAGAATCCAGGCCGCGCTCGCCGAGGCCGGACGCCGGTTCAAGCCGAAAACGAAGCCCGCAACGCGCCCCGCCCGTTTCGATCGGGCCTCGATAAATTCGCCGATCCCGGCGAACAGCGCATTAAACCACGGCAAGAAAAATCGCGCCGTTACACGGGTGATCACAAGGGCCGCCAGGAAGACGGCGATAAACAACCCCAACATCAAGGCGGCCCGGCTGCTCGATTCATTGATGACCGTAAAGGCCAGTCCGACGCCCGCCGCCGGTAGAACGCTCACCAAGGCCCAACCGATGGCGGAGATAAAATTGGCGATATAAAAACGGACGGGGCTCATGCCGAGCATCCCGGCGGCGATGGGCACGACGGCCCGGGTAAAGGGGAGGAAGCGGCCGACAACGATGCTTTTGCTCCCCTGGCGCCGGAAAAAGGCGACGCCGGTCTCGAGGAGTTCCGGCCTCCCCCGGAAAGGCCAGAGGGATTTCAGGCGATCCCCATAACGATGGCCGAGCCAGAAAGAAACGCCATCGCCGAGAACCGCGCCGAGGGCGCACCAAAGCACCAGAATCCAGACATTCGCCCCCAGGGAGGCGGCAAGACCGGAAAGGGCGATAACCATCGACATCCCGGGGAAAATCGAGCCGACCAGGGCCATGGATTCCAAGGCCGTCGCGGCGAACACCGCGAAGCCGACCCAATTGGGATGGGCGGCGATGAACGTTGTCAGGGCATCGATGAATTGACCGATCATTTCGAGCGGTCGTCGAAGAAAATCGTGAAGACCGATCCCGGATGGTTGTCCGTGATCGTGACGGCGATGCCGTGCAGGTCGGCGATAGCCTTGACGAGCGCCAGCCCCAAGCCGCTTCCCGGCGTGGAGCGGCTGGCTTCCAGCCGATAGAAACGTCGGAAAATCTTTTCACGGGCGCTCTCGGGGATGCCGCCGCCATTGTCGCTTAGGACGCCAACCGGTCCCTTCGGGCCCCGACGAAGAGTTATCCGAATGGCCGTTCCGGAGGTGGTGTGGTTAAGGGCGTTTTCCACGATGTTGGCAAGCATTTGCACCAGGAGCTCCCGGTCGCCGTTGACCGTTATTCCGGGAGTGATGTCGGCCTCGATCTTCTTGTCCAGGTCTTCGCCGACGGGGCCATAGGCGTCGGCTACGCTCTCGAAAACGGCGCTCAGGTCGATGGGACGGAATGAGGAGCGGCGTGTTGTCGCCTCGATCTGGGCGATCCGCAGAAGGCTGCCGAATGTCGCGAGTATGACATCGACCTCGACCAGGGCCTGGTCAATGGCCTTCTCATAGGCGTCGACGGACTCGGCGTCCCGGCGCGCCGCCTCCAAATGCTGGCGCAGCCTTCCCAAGGGAGTCCGGAGATCGTGGGCAATATTGCTTGAAACCTGTTGGAGGCTTTCCATCAAGACCTGGATACGGTTGAGCATATCGTTAAGGTTGATGGCCAACCTGTCCAGTTCGTCATTCGTTCCTCTCGTCCGTATGCGTTCCGTCAAACGTCCCTCGACGATTGCATGGGCGGTTTGGCTGATTTCATCGACCTGGCGCAGGAAATTCGCGCTCAGGATCATTCCGCCCCCGAAGGCGAGCAGCAAAATCGCTCCCATCCCCCAAAAAAAGGCTTCTCGGATCGCCTCCTTGGCCTCGTTACTCTGGTATGTACTGTTGCCGACGGCGATGAACGTTCCGTCTTGCAGAAGGTTGCCCTTCACGAGCACCGTGTGGGACTGCATCTCCGAAGGCTTGTTTTCGGATTTCGCCGCCAACGGGTACGGCGCGGGAATTTCACGCCATCCTTCGAATGGCGGCATGCCCGGAAGGTTCCCCGCCAATTTTCGGCCACTCCCGTCTTGAAGAAGGTAATAGTTGAAAACGTATTCTCCCGAACCGGTGCGCTTCCTGATTTCCCACGTCAACTCCGTTGCCTGTCCCTTGCGGTATTCCTGTTCCAATGCGGACAACTCCGCCCCGATGGAAAGGACCATCTGCTGGCGCAAGGCATCGACCGTGATCCAATATATAATCCCGAAAACAATCAGGAACGACGTGCTGAAAAGCAGGGTGTAAAGGGCGATTAGCCTGAAACTGGCCGTTCGAAAAATTCTAATTGGGTTCATGGATGATGTACCCCGAGCCACGGACGGTATGGATGAGCGGCTTATCGGAGTCGGAACTGATCTTCTTTCGCAAACGGCTGATGTGCGTTTCGACGACCGTCGTTTTCGGATCGAAATGGAAATCCCATACATTTTCCAGAATCATCGTGCGGGTCACGACCTCTCCGGCATGGCGCATCAGGTACTCGAGAAGCTTGAGTTCCTGGGGAAGCAGGTCGACATGGCGGTCCCCTCGACTGACGGTGCGTTTTAGAAGATTAAGCTCAAGGTCGTGGACACGCAGAACCGTCTCGGTTTGCGTCATCCCGGGGCGTCGCGCCAGCGCCTTGAGGCGCGCGTACAGTTCCTCGAAGGCGAATGGTTTGACGAGGTAGTCATCCCCGCCCGCGTCGAGCCCCTCAACCCGGTCATCGACCCCGTCAAGGGCCGTCAGGAACAAGACGGGCGTATGGACGCCCACGCTACGGATCGTCTTGACGACCCCGATGCCGTCGAGCCCGGGCAACATCCTGTCTACGATCAGGACATCGTACGCGGGGCCGGTGGCGAGGAAAAGGCCGTCACGGCCGTTCGGGGCGTGATCGACGACATGGCCGTGCTGTTTCAGGCTTTTGACGATATGCTCGGCCGTTTCCGTATCGTCTTCGATCAACAGTATTTTCATGGCCAAGCTTCGCTTGTTGTGGTGTTTCAGGTCCCAACAAAAGTCATACGCCCGTTGCGCCGTCATGGGGGCGCGATCGCTCCAATCGCCATATGATCGCAGGCGGCATGTTGCGCCACACAAACGCCACCCTTGAGGACTTTAAACCAAGGCGCGCCAATACCTGCCGCGATACGGGGAACGTTGGCCCATACGTAAACTGAAGGAAGAAGCCCTTCGGAGCCAACAGGTCGAAGGCTTGCCTCAAGATGACGTATTGCTTGGGGCCGTCGAAAAGCAGCATCGGCAGTCCCGAAACGATGGTTTTTATGTTGTCCACGCCCCCTTCATCAAGAACGACCCGGGAAAGTCGCATAACGTCTTCCTGGACGATGCGCAGACCCGGAAACCGCCGGCGCAGCGTATCGGCCATGAACGGGTTTTTCTCCACGATCAACAGTTGGCTCGACCGGAGGCCCGTTTGAACAAGGGCCTGGGTAATAACTCCCGTGCCCGCCCCCAATTCTAAGATGGTTCCATCGGCCGCGTCCCCGACCTGGGCGGCCATGGCGCGGGCCAGATGGATGCTGCTGGGGGATATGGCCCCGGTTTCCTTTGGATTGCGCAGCCACTGCCAGAAGAATGTCTTCGCATGCACGCCAAGCATCGTTTCGATATCCAGGCTTGGGGCGCGTAAAAAACTTTTGTTCGGGAGGATGTTCATCGTTTATTTCGAATGCCTATTTTGAGTTTGTCGCCAATGATTATAGGGGGGCGAAATATGCGAGGAGTTGGAGGGAACCTTACAAATTTGTAACAATCGAAATGCGTTTTTTTCAGGTCTCGGACATGCCGTCGATCTGTTTTTGCATCCGCTTGAGTTGGGCGCGCAGGTCGTCCAGGTTGGGCTCCTCGCCTTTTCGTTCCCCATCGGCGGCCTTTTCCGCGGCGTCTTCCTTTTCCTTGCGCCGGGGCTTCCGGCCGCCTGATTGATTGGCGGCGTAAAAGGGCGCGAACATCTTCATGGCGTTTTCGAAAATGGCCAGGTTCTGTTTACCCATTTCCTCGAAATCGGTGTAAGACCCGCCAAACGGCATGAAACCGCCCACGGCGTCTTCCATGGCGTCGCGCATTTTTTCCTGATTTTGCGCGAACGACTGCATGGAATGCTCCAAATAGCCGGGAACCAGGGCCTGCAAGCTGTCGCCGTAGAAGCTTATCAAATGGCGGAGGAAGCTTATGGGAAGCAGGTTCTCGCCTTTCGATTCTTCCTCGACGATGATGTGGGTGAGCACGCCCCGCGTGATGTCCTCGCCGGTCTTGGCGTCGTAAACGACGAAGTCCGCGCCCTCTTTGACCATCACCGCCAAATGGTCCAGGGTTACGTAGCTGCTGGTTTGGGTGTTGTAGAGACGGCGGTTGGCGTATTTTTTGATGATGACCGGGCCGGAATCCGTCCCGTCTTTTTTCTTCCCGCCCTTGCCCGATTGTGTTTTATCGGCCATCGTCCTCTCTAGCTCCTCCGGTTGCCGCGAAATGCTTTTCTGATTGTTAGCATATAAGCATTTTTCAAAAAATGCTGCATTGCGATGAAATGTTTTTTTGCAGAAAGCGGGAAGTTTATGATTCTAATGATGAAAACATGGATCAAAAATGGCCGACACACCCGATTTGGACGCCCTGGCGCGCCGTTACCTGGACCTCTGGCAAGAACAAATGACCGGCATGGCCACGGATCCCAAGGCCATGGACATCATGGCGCGCACCATGGAATTGATGAATGCGGGCGCGGCTTCTTTCGCGGCCATGGCGCCATCGCCGCGGCGGCCCGATGACGCCGCTCCCGACGCCCCCCCGGCCCCCCCGCCCCCTTCTTCAGGCCCCCCGCCCCCTGCCCCTGCATCTGGCGCTTCAGACGCTTCTCTGGATCAGCTCCGCGGCCGCGTTGCCGAGCTTGAGAAACGGATCGCTGATCTGGAATCCAAAACTGAAAAATGCCGGGACCTCGTTGGCCGAAAGCCTTCAAAAGGTCGATCCGGAACGATTTCATGACGCGCTCGAGGCCGAAGCGAAAAGGCGGCTGAACGGTTTCGCCGAGGGCGTCAACGCCTACCGCCGCCAACCGCGCGCCGCGCCGCTCTCTCCGCCGCCGGTGGTTTGGTCAGAGGGCCCGGTCCGGCTGCTCGACTACGGCGCGACGGCGAGCGGGGCGAAATGCGGCCCCCCGCTGCTGATCGTTCCCTCGCTGGTCAATCGCGCCACCATCCTCGACCTGTCGAAACGCAAGAGCCTTTTGCGTTTTCTGGCCGGGAAAGGATTCCGCCCTTTCCTTCTCGATTGGGGAACGCCCGGAGAGACGGAACGGCGCTATGGCCTCGACGACTATATCCTCGGGCCCCTTCAAGGCGCCCTTGAGGCGGCCGTAACCATCGCCGGCCGCCCCGCCGCCTTGATCGGGTACTGCATGGGCGGCCTCCTGGCCTTGGCCTCGGCGCTCGAAAATCCGCAACGAACGGCCGCTTTCTGCGCCCTGGCCACGCCTTGGGATTTCCATGCCGGGGAGGGCGCGCGGGCGCGCCTGCTCCGCGCCATGGCCCCCCAATTCGAGATCCTGCTCGATACGCTCGGCTTCCTTCCCGTCGATGTCCTGCAGGCCTTCTTCACCGGCCTTTCCCCCTTCGCCGCGGGAGAAAAATTCAGGCGCTTCGCCGCCATGGACAAACGCTCGAGCCGGGCGCGGGACTTCGCCGCCCTGGAGGACTGGATCAACGACGGAGTCCCCTTGGCCGGGCCGGTGGCGAAAGACTGCCTTTTCGGATGGTACATGGAAAACAAGCCGCACGAGGGCCGGTGGCGGGTGGGGAGTCGATGCGTCCGCCCCGGAGACCTGGACGTTCCGTCCCTCATCGTCTTGCCCGAGCACGACCACATCGTCCCGCCCTCTTCAGCCCGGGCCCTGGCCGCCTCCATGCCCGGCGCACAAACCCTCTCGCCCCATGCCGGGCATATCGGCATGGTCGCCGGAAGCAAGTCGATCCCCGCCCTTTTCGAGCCCTTGTCCCAGTGGCTGGAAAATGTCTTGAGTTAGAATATTGCGCCGCACCAATTCCATATTGTCATCCGTTTGGCCTACTCTTATAACTAAATGCAGCGCAATGCTGCACCGCCGCACAAGCCGAGGAGCCCCCTATGGACCATATCGTTATCGCCGGAGCCGCCCGCACCCCCGTGGGATCATTCAACGGGTCGCTTTCCTCCCAGAGCGCGCCCGAATTGGGGCGCATCGCCATCGTCGAGGCCCTCGGCCGGGCCGGAACGCCTCCCGAGGACGTTTCCGAAGTCATCATGGGCCAGATCCTCACCGCCGGGTCCGGCCAGAACACGGCCCGCCAAGCGGCCCTGGCCGCCGGGGTCCCCGTCGAGCGTACGGCTTTCACCATCAACCAGGTCTGCGGTTCGGGCTTGCGCGCGGTCGCCCTGGCCTCGCAAGCCATCTTGCTGGACGACGCGGAAATCATCGTCGCCGGAGGCCAGGAAAACATGAGCCTCTCGCCCCACTGCATGCACCTTCGAGGCGGCACCAAGATGGGCGACGCCAAGATGATCGACACCATGATCAAGGACGGCCTGTGGTGCGCGCTGAACGGCTATCACATGGGCAATACGGCCGAGGCCGTGGCCGAGAAATGGTCCCTCAGCCGGGAAGATCAGGACGCTTTTGCATCCGCCTCCCAGAACAAGGCCGAAGCCGCCCAGAAGGCCGGGAAATTCGATGACGAAATCGTCCCCGTCACCATCAAGACCCGCAAGGGTGAAACCATCGTCGACGCCGACGAATATCCCCGCCACGGCTGCACGGCGGAGTCGCTCGCCAAGCTGCGCCCGGCCTTCGCCAAGGACGGCACGGTAACGCCGGGAAACGCTTCGGGCATTAACGACGGCGCGGCCGCCTTGGTCGTCATGCGGGCTTCCGAGGCGGAAAGGCGCGGCATCACACCCTTGGCCCGGATCGCATCCTGGGCCACCGCCGGCGTCGACCCGGCGTTGATGGGAACCGGCCCCATTCCGGCAAGCCGCCGCGCCTTGGAAAAAGCCGGTTGGGACGTCGCCGACCTGGACCTGATCGAGGCCAACGAAGCCTTCGCCGCCCAGGCCTTGGCGGTCAATCTGGACATGGGCTGGGACACCGAGAAAGTAAACGTCAACGGCGGGGCCATCGCTTTGGGACATCCCATCGGCGCGTCCGGCGCGCGAATCCTGACCACCCTGCTTTACCAGATGAACCGGCAGGACGCGAAAAAGGGTCTGGCGACGCTTTGCATCGGCGGCGGCATGGGTATCGCCATGTGCCTGTCCAGGGAATAAGATAGTCCCGGCGAATAATTATTTAAGGGGAGCTGGGATGGAACGAACGGCGGTTGTAACGGGTGGAACGCGGGGCATCGGGGCTGCCGTTTCGCGGGCGCTCAAGGACGCGGGATGCAAGGTCGCGGCGACCTATGCCGGGAACGACGGGGCCGCGGCCGCTTTCCGGGAAGAAACCGCCATTGAGGTGTTTAAATTCGACGTCGGCGATTTCAACGCCTGCGCCGACGCCATCACGGAAATCGAGGCCCGCCTCGGCCCCGTGGATATTCTGGTCAACAACGCGGGCGTCACGCGGGACGCCGCCCTTCATAAAATGAAGCCCGAACAGTGGTCGGCGGTCATCGGCACCAACTTGGACAGCCTGTACAACATGACCCGGAACGTGATCGTCGGAATGCGCGGACGGGGCTTCGGGCGGATCGTCAACATCAGCTCCATCAATGGACAGAAAGGCCAGTTCGGCCAAGCCAATTACTCGACGTCCAAGGCCGGCGTCATCGGGTTTACCAAGGCCCTCGCCCAGGAAAATGCGGCCAAGGGCATCACGGTCAACGCCGTCGCTCCGGGCTACATCGCCACCGAGATGGTCCGCGCCGTCCCCGAAGACGTGCTCAACGCGAAGATCCTGCCTTTGATCCCGGTGGGCCGGCTGGGCGAACCCGATGAGGTCGCCCGCTGCGTCACCTTTTTGGCGTCCGAAGAGGCCGGGTTCATCACCGGTTCGACCCTGACCATCAACGGCGGCCAATATCTGACATAAGACGGGGCGGTAAAAAGTCGATTCCATGGGGCCTCCTGCCCGTTTATAATTGCATATGATTACTTTACGTGACCGACGGACTGGGGAGTTGTTTGATCGC
>VAPH01003067.1_pt1 | contig 16490 bp, 14 predicted proteins | sample 3393861 | NCBI WGS metagenome assembly VAPH01 (sample SAMN08290439, study PRJNA428436) | hydrothermal vent metagenome | isolation source: Deep-sea hydrothermal vent chimney | place: Atlantic Ocean: South-mid Altantic Ridge | reverse complement strand
GGGAGTTACTGCAAAACAGATCGCCGAGACTATACATGCCCACCCTACCCTTGCCGAAGGCGTTATGGAGGCATGCGAAGACGTGCATGGAATGGCTGTGCACATGCCCAAAAAATAGATATCTTCTGTAAGCCTGCACCAGTAGTTCTATCGCCATACCTCGTTTTCTTGACAAAGTCTAGAGATTTCTTATAAAATTTGCCACTATTTGTAGTTAAGTTGTGAATAAAAATATTTCGGAGGTGGGATAATGAAACTAGGTGTAATCCTCACTGAATCGAAGAGAACCGAGGATACCTTTGAACGGCTTCAGGCAGATAAACTGAGCGTGGTTCTCGCAGGTAACGGGATCTATCATGCAGTGATCAAAGAAAATGGCAGTGTTTCTAAGGTGTTGGATAAGGCAGCGGATTTTTATGTTCTTACTGAGGACTTGGAATCCCGTGGATTCACATCGGCTGATCTGGTTGACTCGAAAGTTAAGCCAGTTAACTACGACGGTCTTGTTGATCTGATTATGGATGAGCATGACAAATTTGTTTGGTTATAGGAGGGAATGATTATGGCAACACTTACAATAGGTGTTTTTTCATCATTAGTAGGTTCTATGAATCTTGACTTTACAATTAAGCTTGCAGAGGCGGCCAAGAAAAAGGGACATGATGTTAATGTTTGGGTTTCCGGTAATGCAACTATGCTGTCGAAAAAAGGACAGAGAGCTTTCAAGGATTATTCAAGCCTGAGTAAACCTGTTGAGGGCCTGCTGGCAGACGGCGTGGAGTTCTGTGCATGTGAGGCTTGTGCTGAGTCACGTGGTTACAAAAAAGATGATACTATGGAAAATTGGCAGAGACATAGCATGGACTGGTATCTTGCCAAGTGCGCAAAAAGTGACAAGATTTTGCATATAGGAGGTGAGTAAGATGGCGGAAGCAAAAGAGTTAAAACAATTATTTGTGGTACAGAGACCTCCTTATAAAAGTGAGAACCCTAAACTGGCACTTACTCATGCACTGGCCAGCCAGACAGCGGAAATTTATCTTGAGGACGGAGAAACAGTACTGCCCACTATCGCTTTTGTGGGAGATGGCGTTTTAAATGCCTTAAACAATCAGAAATCCATGGATCATTATGGAATTTCAAGTACCGAAAACCACGTCCAGATGACCTTGCTTATAGATTTGAGGGTTTTGGTATGCAAGGAAGATCTTGAAGCTCGTGGTATAGATTCCAGCCGCATGGCTGACGGTAGTGCTTTGGGCGCTGATGTGTCTATAGAGATAGTGCCTTTCAGCGAAATACAGAAAGAGATGGAAGCTTCTGATCAGCTTCTGTTTTTCTAGTACCGATAAAGTAGATTAAAACCAAAAGATAAGGAGGAATAAAATGGCGGATCTTAAATCTATAGAACCAACCGAGACTCTCGACGTTATGGGAAGAGTATGTCCTTACCCGCTGCTTCTGACAAAGAAGAAGCTTGAAAAATTGGAATCAGGGAACCTACTAAAGGTCCTCTGCGATGCTCCTGCTTCAGCAGAGGACTCTATCCCGAAGTACTCCGAGAAGCAAGGCTATGCTTTCGAAGCTGTAAAGGATGATGCCAAAGGCACTTGGGAACTTTATATTCAGAAGAGCTAGGTTTTTTTTAAACAAACAAACAAAGGACTAAAAGATAAAAATCTTTTAGTCCTTTGTTTGTTTAAACTGAGGTTTCCCCTGATTTTTCTTACCTTTCACTCTCACTCTTGGAAATTACTGATCATAGTAGACTCCACTGTCAAAATAAGTAAGGGCTTGTCACAAAATAATTTGCGTTTTTCGCGCTCAGCTTTGGATTGGAGCCTAACCACCCAGCATTTTTAGCAGAAGGTCGTTCACAATTTTAGGATTCGCCTTGCCCTTCGTGGCTTTCATCACCCGGCCGACAAAGAAACCTATCAACTTTGTCTCGCCAGCCAGGTAGCGTTCTACTTCTTTGGAACTGGCATCAATAAGTTTCTTGATTATCTCTTCAAGCTCGGATGAATCGCTGATTTGAACAAGGCCTTTTTCTTTTACAATTACATCAGGATCTTTGCCTGTGCGGTACATCTCCTCAAAAACCGTCTTTGCAATCTTTCCACTTATAACAGCTTTATCTATCAACTTAAGCATAGCTGCAAGATGGCCGGGCTTAAGCGAGCACTCTTCTATAGAATGGTTTTCCTCGTTCAACAACCGCATTAATTCACCCATAATCCAATTACTCGCCGCCTTTGGCTCTGCACCTGCTTTCACAACATCTTCAAACCAGTCGGCAAGCATGCGGTCAGAGGTGAGCATATCAGCATCATGTTCGGGTAGATTGTACCGATTGACAAAACGCTCACGCCTTAGGTCTGGCAACTCAACCAGGCTGGAGCGAATATCCTCCAGCCAGGCATTGTCAACCACCAGAGGGACAAGATCCGGATCAGGGAAATACCGGTAATCATGCGCTTCTTCCTTGCTTCTCATGGAGAAGGTCCGACCAGCAGCCGAGTCCCAAAGCCGGGTTTCCTGTATCACATGTCCGCCTTCTTCCAACACACGTGTCTGCCGTTCGATCTCATAATCTATGGCCTTTTCCACAAAACGGAACGAATTGATATTCTTCAATTCCGTTCTGGTGCCAAAAGCTGTCTCACCAATCGGTCTGATCGAGATATTCGCGTCGCAACGAAGTGATCCCTGCTCCATGTTTCCGTCACAAACACCCAGGTATCTTAGAATTGTTCTGACCTTCTTCATGTACATAGCAGCATCAGCAGGCGTACGTATGTCTGGTTCTGAAACGATCTCCATCAAAGGGACACACGCTCGGTTCAAATCCACAAGGCTGTAGCCATATGCTCCTTCGTGGATGTTTTTACCGGCATCCTCCTCCATGTGTATACGTGTAATGCCGATGCGTTTCACCACTCCATCAACCACTATTTCTATATGCCCGTCTATGCATATCGGTAGTTCGTATTGGCTTATCTGATACCCCTTGGGCAGATCAGGATAAAAATAGTTTTTGCGGGCAAACCTGCTAAATGGGGCAATCCGGCAATTCATGGACAGGCCGGTCTTTATTGTATACTCAAGTGCCTTTTTGTTCATCACAGGAAGAGCACCGGGCATACCGGTGCAGACAGGGCAAGTCTGCGTGTTTGGCTCTGCGGCAAAGCGCGTGGAACAGCTACAAAAAATCTTTGAATCAGTTGTGAGCTGCGCGTGTACCTCAAGCCCTATGACAGGTTCGTATTTCATATCCCTATGCTCTGTTCTTTTCTGATTTTGCATTCTCTGAATAGGGCAAACTGTTATTTTTCCTCTAACAGAGCTGGCTTTCTTTTGTGCCAATCAGTGGATTGCTCGTAAGCGTGCGCTACCATTAGCAGGTTTTTCTCATCAAAAGAGCGCCCCAGAAGCTGAAGCCCCACAGGCAGGTTCTCATCTGTAAAGCCGCAGGGCACCGATATACCGGGCAAACCTGCAAGGTTAGCCGAGATCGTAAAAATATCATTTAAGTACATTTGCAGGGGGTTATCAAGTTTCTCCCCCAACCGGAAAGCCGGGGCCGGCGTAGTTGGGCAGGCAATGACATCAACAAACTTGAATGCATGCTCGAAGTCTTGCTTAATCAGTGTACGCACCTGTTGAGCCTTCAGATAATAAGCATCGTAATATCCAGATGACAAAGCATAAGTACCGAGCATTATTCGGCGCTTTACCTCAGGTCCAAAACCAACCGATCGCGTGGTTGTGTACATATCCATTAGATCGCTGCCAACCTGTCTTCTCTCCCCGTAACGAACCCCATCAAATCTAGCCAGGTTTGAAGAGGCTTCCGAAGTGGCAAGGATGTAATACGTGGCAACCGCATGCTCTGTGTGTGGAAGATCAACCTCTATCGCCTCGGCACCGAGCGACTCAAGCTGTTTTATGGCCGCCTTCACAGCATCTTCAACCTGTGGATGCATGCCTTCGATAAAATACTGTTTTGGAATGCCTACCTTGATACCTTTAATATCGTGTCCAAGGGTAGAAATAAAATCCGGGACATCAACAGAAGCACAGGTAGAGTCATGAGAATCAGAACCGGCAATAGCTTGGAGCAGTATGGCAGCATCTTTTACTGTTTTGGCAAGAGGTCCTATCTGATCCAGGGAAGAAGCAAAGGCCACAAGTCCGTAACGTGAAACTCTGCCATACGTCGGTTTAAGCCCTACTACTCCACAAAGAGCGGCCGGCTGACGGATTGAACCGCCGGTATCCGAACCAAGAGCTCCTATACAAGCATCGGCAGCAACTGCAACAGCAGAGCCACCGCTGCTTCCTCCTGGCGCCATTTCCATATTCCATGGATTTTTTACAGAGTAAAAAGCAGAAGTTTCGTTGGATGATCCCATGGCAAACTCATCCATGTTTGTTTTTCCAAGAAGTACATACCCCTCAGCCGATAGTCGCCCGGTAGCAGTACTCTCGTAAGGTGGCACAAAGTTACCTAGCAGAGCTGACGCACAGGTTGTACGAACACCCTCGGTACACATGTTATCTTTTATAGCAATGGGAATTCCCAGAAGCGGTGGCAGGTTCTCAGTCGGTTGCAAGCGAATTACTTTGTCGGCCTCTTCGGCCTGCTTGAAAGCAAGATCACGGGTTACCGTAATATAAGCTCCAAGCCGCTCATTTAACGATGTTATCCTGTCAAGAACAAGCCTCGTTAGTTCAACAGATGATACCTGCCCGCTTCTGATTAGGCTTTGACATTCACTAATTGTTTTTGTGTAGAGCTCCATTCACCCTTCACACTTCACCCTTCCTGTTTAAGATTTTCAGGTTCGGGTTTAACTTCAGACAAACTATTATTACTATTACCACGCCGCACAAAGGTTTCACGGTACATGTCCAGACCAGTTCCGCTTGGTATCAAACGTCCCATAATTACGTTTTCCTTAAGACCCAAGAGCCAATCAACCGAACCATTTATGGCCGCTTCTGTTAGCACCCTAGTTGTTTCCTGGAAAGACGCGGCAGAGATGAAACTGTCTGTTGTAAGCGAGGCCTTTGTTATACCAAGAAGCAATGGCTTGCCAACAGCCGCCTTGCCGCCTTCCGCCTTAACCTTTGCATTCTCCTCTTCGAAGGCGAAACGGTCGACCTGTTCACCGGCAAGCAGCATCGTGCTACCGGGATCATCAACACGAACTTTACGCATCATCTGCCTAACTATGACCTCTATATGCTTATCGTTTATCGTTACACCCTGGAGTCTGTACACCTTCTGCACTTCGTTCACGATATATTTCTGTAATTCCTGGGGTCCTAAAATATCAAGTACACTATGAGGATTGACAGCACCGTCCATCAAAGGCTCGCCAGCCCTTACCCAATCATCATGCTGAATAGCCAAATGCTTGCCCTTTGGAATCAAATACTCGCGAATATCATTACCACCCCTTACGCTCACCTTACGCTGACCTTTTACAAAACCACCAACTTCGACAATTCCGTCGATCTCACTAATTACAGCCGCATCCTTTGGTTTGCGTGCCTCAAACAGCTCGGCAACCCTGGGAAGACCACCGGTTATGTCTTTTGTCTTTGTGGTTTCCCTTGGTATCTTTGCAAGAATATCGCCAGGAAGAACATGAGCTCCCCGGTCCACCAAAAGATGCGAACCGGCTGGCAACATGTAGCGGGCCGGCTGTTTTGTTCCGGAAAGCTTTAATGTCGTCTTGCCATGCTCATCTTTAAGCGAGATACGTGGCTGTCTGTCAGCAGGATATTCAATAACTAGTTTTCTAACCAAACCAGTAAGTTCGTCTGTCTCTTCCTTAACCGTAACACCATCAACAATGTCGCCAAGAGCTATACGTCCGGCAGCCTCGGCGATAATGGGAATAGAATAGGGATCCCACTCCACCAGCCTCTGGCCCACCTTCACTTTGTCTCCCTCTTCGATCTTGAGCCTGGCGCCGTAAACAACAGCATATTTTTCTTTCTCGCGACCCTTAGCATCCACAACAGCAACATTACCGTGCCGGTTCATCGCCACAAGTACACCGTCACGGTCTCGAACTGTCTGAAGATCTATGAACTGAACATGCCCGTTATGCTTCGACTCAAGAGCAGTCTGCGCTACAACCTTGGATGCTGTTCCTCCTATGTGAAAGGTTCTCATGGTAAGCTGCGTACCCGGTTCACCAATAGACTGGGCAGCTATAATACCGACAGCCTCTCCAATTCCAACAGTACCACCCTTGGCCATGTCCCTGCCGTAACATTTGATGCATGTGCCCCTTCTGGATCGGCATGTAAGAACAGAGCGAATTTTCACCTTCTCCACTCCAGCCTCAACCACCTTGTGAGCAATAGCATCATCTAATAGTGTGTTCTTTTTAACAATAACCTCATCGGTAACAGGATCCTTGATATCCGTCAAGGTAACCCGTCCGTAAAGACGGTCCTCAAGAGGCTCCACAATTTCGCCGCCTTCAATAAGCGCAATAACCTCAATACCTTCCTTGGTCTTGCAGTCTTCCTCACTGATAATCATATCCTGCGCAACATCCACAAGCCTACGGGTGAGATATCCGGAGTTAGCGGTCTTAAGCGCTGTATCAGCCAAACCTTTACGGGCACCATGGGTTGATATGAAATACTGAAGTGTAGATAGCCCCTCGCGGAAGTTAGCAGTAATAGGAGTTTCTATGATCTCGCCTGAAGGCTTAGCCATAAGACCCCTCATACCAGCTAGCTGTCTTATCTGAGCTGCCGACCCCCTTGCGCCTGAGTCCGCCATCATGAATATGCTGTTGAACTCTCGCCTTTCAAGAAGTTCTTCTTTGCTCAAATTCATCTCTTCCTGGCCTTCAGCTCCTAGATTCAGCATCATCTCCTCGGCCACAGTTTCAGTTACTTTTGCCCAGATATCAACAATCTTGTTATAGCGCTCACCATTGGTTATAAGACCATCGCTGTATTGATTCGTGACTTCCTGAACCTCGCCTTCAGCTTCTTTTATCAGCCTTGATTTACTCTTGGGAACATGCATATCATCAATGCATATGGAGACTCCTGAACGCGTAGCATACTTAAATCCAGCCCGTTCTATATTGTCTAGTAAATTAACAGTGGCTCGCGGGCCAGCCTCCCTGTAACAAATGTCCACAAGCTTTGCAAGCTCTTTTTTGTTCATGAGCTTGTTAACTGTTTCAAATGGAATTTCAGGCGGAAGCACTTCACCGAAAATTATGCGTCCCACTGTACTCTGAACGCGCTGCCCATTTACTCGCACCTGTGCTGCGGCCTGCAAATCAGCTTCTCCGGTTTCATGGGCAATCCTCGCCTCGGTGGGGTTTGAAAATATCATACCCTCACCCTTGCAGCCCTTTTTTTCCTTTGTAAGATAGTAAATCCCCAGTACCATGTCTTGTGTAGGGACATCAATAGGACGCCCATTGGCTGGCGAGAGAATATTACCGACCGACATCATTAGAACTCTTGCCTCGATCTGCGCCTCGACTGACAACGGTACATGCACAGCCATCTGGTCACCATCGAAGTCGGCATTAAAAGCAGTACATACCAACGGATGAAGCCGGATCGCTTTGCCTTCAACCAAAACAGGGTCAAATGCCTGGATACCAAGCCGGTGAAGAGTAGGAGCTCTGTTAAGAAGCACCGGATGGTCGGCTATTACTTCATCCAGAGCGTCCCAGACCTCGGATTCCTCTTTTTCCACTATGCGCTTGGCAGCCTTTATCGTAGTGGCAAAACCCTTTTCTTCGAGTACATTATAGACAAATGGTTTGAAGAGTTCCAAAGCCATCTTTTTAGGAAGACCGCACTGGTGTAGTTTAAGCTCAGGGCCTACCACAACAACCGATCGCCCAGAATAATCGACACGCTTTCCAAGCAGGTTCTGCCGGAACCGGCCCTGCTTGCCTTTGATCATATCGGAAAGAGATTTCAATGATCTTTTTGTGGCAGCCTTTAGCACCTTGGTCCGCCTGCCGTTGTCAAACAGGCTGTCCACAGACTCCTGCAGCATACGTTTTTCGTTCCGTATTATGACACTCGGAGCCTTAAGATCCATCAATCTCTTTAAACGGTTATTTCTGTTAATAACACGTCTGTAAAGGTCGTTTAAGTCAGATGTAGCAAAGCGTCCGCCCTCCAGAGGAACAAGCGGACGTAAATCAGGAGGAAGAACCGGAATCACATCCATAATCATCCATTCAGGTTTATTTCCCGAATGTCTGAAAGCATCCACAACCTTCAAACGTTTGGCAAGTTTCCGCTTCGCACCCATAGAGGTGGCCTTATGCATGTCTTCTCTAAGCTCGACTGCAAGTTTTCCGCAATCCACCTTACGCAGAAGTTCACGCACTGCGTCAGCGCCCATACCAGCCTTGAAATGATCGCCATAGGTTTGAAGAGCCTCCCTGTATTTTTCATCTGTCAGAAGCTCCCTTTCTTTAAGAGGAGTATCACCCGGATCCACCACAAGAAAGTTTTCGAAATATAGAACCTTTTCCAGGTGGCTCATTGTCATATCCAGCAGGGTGCCGATACGACTTGGAACTCCTTTTAAAAACCAGATATGGGCCACTGGTGAGGCCAACTCTATGTGCGCAAGACGCTCACGACGCACATTCGAGCGAATAACTTCTACACCGCATTTATCGCAGACCACCCCGCGATGCTTCATACGCTTGTATTTTCCACATAAGCATTCCCAGTCTTTTACCGGACCGAAAATCTTGGCGCAGAACAGTCCATCCCGCTCTGGCTTGAAGGTTCTGTAGTTTATAGTCTCGGGCTTTTTTACCTCACCGTGACTCATCGCTCGAATCTTCGCCGGAGAACAGAGATTAATCTTTATGCCTTTAAAATCAGTTAGACTCTTTGGTTTCTCAAATAATGAATATATATCGCCAGCCAAGGTCACTCTCCTTTACTTCTTCTTGGATTCAATCAACTCCACATCCAGGCAGAGACTTTGAAGCTCTTTTATAAGCACGTGGAATGACTCCGGAATTCCGGGCTCGAGATTCACCTCGCCCTTTACTATGGCCTCATACATCTTGGATCTACCTGCAATGTCATCGCTTTTTACGGTAAGGAACTCCTGAAGAATATGAGCAGCACCATAAGCCTCAAGCGCCCAAACCTCCATCTCACCGAGACGCTGCCCGCCAAATTGAGCCTTACCACCCAGTGGCTGCTGTGTCACAAGAGAATATGGACCGATAGAACGGGCATGCAATTTGTCGTCCACAAGATGATGTAGCTTTAAAACATAGGTACAACCAACAGTAATAGGGCGATCAAACGGCTCGCCGCTACGTCCGTCGCGAAGCGTGATCTGGCCATTTCTGGGCAGCCCTGCTTCCTCTAACAGCGACTTAATCTCCTTCTCTGTAGCACCGTCGAATACAGGAGTAGCTACATGAATTCCAAGCACCTTGGCAGCCCAGCCAAGATGTGTCTCAAGGACCTGCCCGACGTTCATTCTGGAGGGCACACCCAGCGGATTCAGTACAACATCTACCGTAGTGCCGTCAGGCAGAATAGGCATGTCTTCCTCTGCCATCACCATGGATACCACTCCCTTATTTCCATGTCGTCCGGCCATCTTGTCTCCAACCTGTATTTTTCTCTTCATGGCAAGATAAACCTTGACAACCTTAAAAACCCCTGGAGACAGTTCGTCTCCTTTTCTCAAACGCCCGATCTTTCCTATATAACGGGCCTCAAGCTTCTGAATTTCGTCTTCGATATCATTTTTGATAAACGCAAACAATTCCTGGTCATCATCATTGTCAAGTATGATTTCTGAAAGCATGTGATCAGAAAGCAAAGCAAGAGACTTGCTCGTAATTTTAGCTCCGGCAACACAAAGAGTCTTTGTACCGTCAAAAGATACAACATCTTCGGCTACTTTTTTGCCCTCTATCGTCGCACGCATTCTGCGAAACCCAACCCGGCGGAGAATCTCAGACTCCTCTTCCAGGTCTCTATGAAGCCGCTCAATGCCCTCGGCTTCTATACGCTTTGTGCGTTCGTCCTTATCAACACCCTTACGGGCAAATACTTTTACATCGACAACCGTACCCTCAACTCCAGGAGGAACATAAAGGCAATTTTCTCTCACCTCTTCAGCTTTCTCTCCGAATATGGCTCTTAAAAGTCTTTCTTCCGGAGTAAGCGGAGTTTCCCCTTTTGGTGTAACCTTGCCAACAAGAATATCACCCGCCTTCACCTCGGCACCGCAACGGATGATACCGCTTTCATCCAGATTTCTAAGCGCCTCCTCTGAGACATTGGGAATATCCCTTGTAATTTCCTCGCGACCGAGCTTTGTCTCACGTGCGTCAATCTCGAACTGCTCAATATGGATGGATGTATATACGTCTTCTTTTACAAGCCGCTCATTCAGAAGAATAGCATCCTCGAAGTTATAACCATTCCATGGCATAAAAGCCACAATTACATTTTTACCAAGCGCGAGTTCACCCAACTCGGAACACGGGCCATCGGCCAGTACCTGTCCCTCGGTCACATGATCACCCCTTGAGACGATCGGCTTCTGAGTAATACAGGTGCTCTGGTTTGAGCGGTGAAACTTGACAAGTTTATAAATGTCCACGCCTTCATCAGCATCATCGGCCTGAACAACAATCCTGGTGGCATCCACTGATTCCACAGTACCGGCTTTACGTGCACATACCACAACACCAGAATCATGTGCCGCATTGTACTCCATGCCGGTTCCTACCACAGGTGCTTCGGATTTAAGAAGCGGTACAGCTTGGCGCTGCATGTTTGATCCCATCAAAGCACGGTTAGCGTCATCGTTTTCGAGAAACGGTATTAAAGAAGTAGAAACACTAACAATCTGCTTAGGGGAGACATCCATGTATCGCACACGATCCGGCGGTACAAGCTGAAAATCTCCGCCTATCCTGATAGAGACGTTACTACCCATAAGACGCCCGTCTTCATCAATGGGGGTATTGGCTTGAGCAGTTATTGCGTTTTCTCCTTCAATAGCCGAAAGATATACAATATCCCCGGTAATCTGCCCGTCTTTAACTACTCGGTACGGCGCCTCTATGAAGCCATACTCGTTAACTCTGCCATAAACGGCCAGAGAAGTTATAAGTCCGATGTTCGGTCCTTCCGGCGTTTCAATTGGGCAGATACGACCGTAGTGTGTGGGATGTACATCCCGCACCTCAAAACCGGCACGCTCACGAGTAAGTCCACCCGGGCCAAGAGCTGATAAACGCCTCTTATGGGTAACCTCGGATAACGGATTGGTCTGATCCATAAACTGCGATAGTTGGCTGGAGCCGAAAAACTCTTTTACGGCAGCCATAACGGGTTTTGCATTTATTATATCGTGAGGCATTGCGCTTTCAAGATCTGCAAGACTCATCTTTTCTTTTATAGCACGCTCCATTCTTACAAGACCGATACGGAACTGGTTTTCCAGAAGCTCTCCGACCGCTCTTATACGACGGTTGCCAAGGTGATCGATGTCATCCACCTCGCCTCGCCCTACCCTGAGATCCATTATATATTTGACGATAGCCACCAGGTCTTCGGTTGTAACCACCCGGGTTTCAAGAGATACCTTAAGACCTAATCTTTTGTTAAGCTTCAACCGTCCGACCGGCGAAAGGTCGTATCTTTTAGAATCAAAGAAAAGCCCATGAAAAATCTTTTGTGCCGCTTCAAGAGTAGGCGGCTCTCCTGGACGAAGCTTGCGGTATATCTCTATTACAGCCTCTTCCTTATTTGTGGTATTATCGGCCAGCAACGTGTCACGAAAAGAAGGAAGATAGCGGACCTGGTCCATGTAGAGAAGAGTTAGTTCCTTGATTCCTGCATCCAGGATTGTTTTAAATACCTGCTCGGTAATCTCCTCATTGCTTTCAAGTAGCACCTCACCAGTCTCTGGAGCAATGATATCAAAAAGCGTAATACGTCCAATAATATCAGAATGCTGGCACGGTATTTCGGTAAGTCCGGCCTCTTTCATCTTTCGCATGCTACCCTTGGTAATGCGTCCGCCTTCCTTTACAAAAACATCCTTTCCCTTTTGAAGAGCTATAAGCGATTTGGTTCCCATCAAAATATCGCTTAGCTCGCGAACAAAGTTATCTCCCTTGGCTCTGAGAATTTTCTCTGTGGGATAGAACATTTGAAGGAGTTCGAGATTTGTATATCCAAGCGCCTTAAGAAGAATTGTGGCAGGGAGTTTTCTCTTCCGGTCAATCCGGGCATTCAGAATATCCTTGGCATCAAACTCCAGATCCAGCCAAGAGCCGCGTGCCGGAATGATCCTGGCAGTATGTAAAGCCCTGCCGCTTGTATGAACCCGTGTTTTATCGAGTCCGAAAAATACACCGGGAGACCGGTGCAACTGGCTCACCACAACACGCTCAGTACCGTTAATAACAAAAGTTCCGGTTTCGGTCATAAGCGGAAGTTCGCCTATGTATACCTCCTGCTCACGCGAGTCTTTCAGGCGACGCTGCTGACCGGTCTTTTCCCAGAGGTTCAAACGAACCCTGATTTTTAAAGGTGCGGCAAAGCTGATTCCCTTATCCAGGCACTCGCGCACATCAGCCTTGGGATTACCGATGTTATACTCTATATATTCAATGGATGCAGTCTCGTTATAGTCCGTAATCGGGAAAACACTTTTAAACGCCGCCTGCAGTCCCCGGTCCAGCCGTTTTTCAGAAGAAGCAGTAACCTGAAGAAAAGCGTCAAAAGAGCGTTTTTGTATCTCGATAAGATTAGGGACGTCCAGAACTGTCTGAATTTTCCCGAAATTTCTTCTCTCTCTAACACACTGTGCCATTATGTCTCCTCAAACTAAAAATGTGCGTTAAAACCTCAATACTGTACTTTAGATTAAAGGCATTAGATGCTTTGGTAATCTTCAGCATCTACTTTATTTCTACGCCAGCTCCCTGCTCTTCAAGCTTGGCCTTGATTTCGTCGGCATCTTCTTTGGTAACACCGGTCTTAACCTCTTTTGGAGCATTATCAACCACCTCTTTGGCTTCCTTCAAGCCTAACCCAGTCAGCTCCCTAACCACTTTGATAACCTGGATTTTCTTGTCTCCTATTGATGTAAGTATTACATCAAAACTGGTCTTTTCCTCGACTGCAGCAGAAGCATCGCCCCCCGCAGCTCCCGGCGCAGCTACAACAGCCATCGGTGCAGCAGCCGTTACTCCATAGCGATCCTCAAATTCCTTGATGAACTCCGACATCTCAAGAATAGTCATACTATCTATAAACTGAAAAACATCATCCTTTGTTACACTCATCTCTAAATTCTCCTTAATAAAGATATTCTTTAAATTTATGAATTGGATTGTTGGTTTTTAACTTCTGATACTGATACATAGACAAAGATGTACTAGGCAGCCTTCTGAGCCTTCAAGGCTTCCAGAGCATATGCAAACCTTGTAATCGTATTGGCCATAAGTCCGGCAAGCTTTTGCGTTGGAGCCTGCATTACACCGGCAAGCTGACCAAGAAGAACATCCCGTCCAGGCAGTAAGGCAACAGATTTAAGCTGATCGAGGTTACAAACTTTCCCCTCAATCAGGCCCATTCGGATCTTAAACGTCTCTTCTTTGGACTTCGCATAATCAAGAACCGCCTTGGCCAGAACTACCGGGTCATCATAGCCCATAGCCACTGCGACCTGACCGGTCAGGCTGTCATGAATCAAAGCTGTTGGTGTACCTTCTAGAGCTTTACGGGCTAGGGTATTCTTTACCACCGTAAAGTCCAGATCTGACTTATTGAACGACACCCTGAGCTCGGTGAGATTCTCAACAGTAAGTCCGCTGTACTCAGCCACCACAGCACCTTTGGCCCGCGTAAAACGATCCTTCAGGTCAGAGATAATTTCTGCTTTTTCTTCTTTAGTTTTCAGAACACTTCCCCCTTTCCAGGGCAGAGACTTAAACAAAAACGGATTGGACAGTTTTGCCTTGGCTCCAAGGTGGATCCAAGACTTTTTGTCTTTCAACCAGTCTAAACAGGCTCGGGAATTTTCTCCCCGGTTTAAGGATCCTTATTACATTAGCTAGACTTAGCTAGGGGATTTGAGCAACCCCATGGACCCGCCAGTAGTCTCTGACCAGTATTTTTACAAACCACCCGGCAAAGCCGGGGCAAATTTCTTACAGCAGTCAGGAATCAGAAATCAGAATAAAACCTACATCAGTTTAATTTCCAATTCATCATTATTAATTCACTATTCTTTCGTTACCCTCTACTTTCCAAATTGCATAGTGAGTTGGTTGTAGTCCAGCCGTATTCCAGGTCCCATTGTGGAAGACAGACTGGCCTTTTTCAAGTATCTGCCCTTGGATGTAGCTGGTTTAGCCTTTAATACCGCACTTATGACTGTTTCAGAATTCTCAAGAAGCTGTTTGGCATCAAAAGATAGTCTTCCCACAGGAACATGTATTATTCCTGCCTTCTCGACTCTGTACTCGACCTTCCCGGCCTTTATCTCGCCTACCGCCTTACCTACATCGAATGTAACAGTTCCAAGCTTCGGGTTAGGCATAAGGCCGCGCGGCCCTAATACTTTTCCAAGACGCCCTACCATGCCCATGAGATCCGGTGTGGCAACAGCACTATCGAAATCCAACCATCCTTTCTGGATTTTTTCAACAAGATCCTCAGCACCCACAAAATCAGCGCCAGCCTCAAGAGCCTCTTTTTCCTTATCTCCCTTTGCAAAGACTACGACCCTGGCAACTTTTCCGGTTCCATGGGGTAAAGATACTGTTCCACGCACCATCTGGTCTGCCTTTCGTGGGTCCACTCCCAAGTTCATAGCCAACTCAACTGTCTCGTCAAAAGTTGCCCAACCAGACTCTTTTACAAGACTTAAAGCATCTTCAAGAGAGTATAATTTGTTACGATCAATCTTCTCTCTGGCAGCATCATATTTTTTTCCCATTACAAAATCTCCTTAAAAATTCGGTACTTCTATATAACATCTATTCCCATACTGCGTGCAGTTCCTGCAATTACCTTCTCGGCATTATCCAAATCATAAGCGTTAAGGTCAGGAAGTTTGGTTCCAGCTATCTCACGAACCTGAGCAGACGTAATCTTTCCGACCTTGTCCCTGTTTGGAACAGAGGAACCCTTAATTACACCAGCAGCTTTTTTTATCAACTGAGACGCAGGTGGAGTCTTGGTTATAAACGAAAACGTCCGATCTTTATAAATACTCAGAACAACCGGCACAATCGTATCTCCAAGCGCCTGGGTTTTGGCATTAAACTGTTTACAAAAGTCCATTATATTAATACCATGCGGGCCAAGAGCCGGTCCGACAGGAGGTGCTGGATTGGCCTTACCGGCCTCAATCTGAAGTTTTACCTGCGCTTGAATTTCTTTTGTAGCCATACTTTTAGAAAACCTCCAGTGCTGTAACTACTTCTTTTAGAAAGTAGCTACACAATAGTTTAATGTCCTACGATTCTTTTTCAACCTGGTAAAAATCCAACTCTACCGGTGTTTGTCTACCGAAAATACTTACCATTACCTTTAATTTTCCGTGTTCCGCATCGACCTCTTCCACATTACCGGTAAAGTTAGCAAAAGGCCCGTCTGTAATACGAACACTCTCACTCCTTTGGTACTGGGCACTTATACGTTCTCTTGGGCCTGTCTCCATCTGCTTAACCACCATCTCTACTTCCTCTTCAGGAAGAGAAGCAGGTTTAGTTCCGCCGATAAAGCCGGTAACCCTTGGAATACTTTTTACAAGATGCCAAGTCGTGTCGTTTAAATCCATCTGCACAAGTATATAACCTGGATAAAACTGTCGCTCGGCTTCATGCCTTTTCCCTGAACGCATCTCTATAACACGTTCTTTAGGAATCAATATCTGTGCAAGCTGATCCTGAAGGCCAAGACTCTCGACTTTTCCCATGATGGCCTGCTTCACCTTGTCTTCAAACCCGGAGTAAGTGTGTACAATATACCAATCCACAGAGTATACCTACCTTATAGCCATTCCAACCAGCTTGGAGAGTCCAAGATCTACAACACCGAGCATACAGGCAATCACAACCGTTGTGATTATCACAACCCAGGTTGAACCAAGCACCTCGTCTTTGGTCGGAAAAACAACTTTTTTTAGTTCAATCTTCACTTCGCGGAAAAATGTCTTAATTTTTTCAAACATGTATAATTTCCCTCACCCGGCTAAATCTATCACTCTTACATACCTTTAAATATATCTTGAAATCTTCAATATATCTTGCGCACAATATCATATATTCCATTTCCAAAAAAACTCTGATAAAAGAGAAAATATGGATCTGATGCAAGAAAAAACGCCTTAAATGGCAGGCCAGGAGGGATTCGAACCCCCAGCCCCCGGATTTGGAGTCCGACGCTCTACCGTTAGAGCT